>Ga0208770_1000034_pt1 | contig 96656 bp, 99 predicted proteins | sample AntAceMetag02UK9_FD_184771 | JGI IMG/M metagenome (GOLD analysis project Ga0208770, IMG submission 184771) | Saline lake microbial communities from Ace Lake, Antarctica - Antarctic Ace Lake Metagenome 02UK9 (SPAdes) (version 2) | ecosystem: Environmental > Aquatic > Non-marine Saline and... | reverse complement strand
GATTTTTGGGAAATTTTTAATTTTAATTTAAAAAAATACAATCTTGATAAAGTCCATGGACAAATATCTGGCAAGTTTTCGCTTTCATTTTTAAAAAATAACCCTTATTTTTTAAATTAATGGTAAAAAAACAATTTGCTTTGATCTTGACAGTGTAAAATATCACAAATTAGATTTTTGGAAAATCTTCATATGATTTATTTATTGATGATAAAAAATAGGACACTATAACAATTGAAGTTTAACTTTAGTTAAAACATTTAAATTATGAAGTATTTGATAACAGGTGGGGCAGGTTTTATTGGAAGTCATCTAGCTGAAAAGTTAGCAAAAAAAAATAAAGTTATAATTTTAGACAATTTATCTACTGGAAGAAAACAAAATATTGCCCATATAAAAAATATTAAATTTGTTAAATGCGATCTTTCTAAAAAAAATAATTGGGAAAAATTTTTTAGAAAAATTGACTGTGTTTTTCATTTAGCCGCTTTAGCAGATATCGTTCCAAGTATTAATTATCCAGAAAATTATTACAGCTCAAATGTAACTGCGACATTAAATGTAATGCAAGCTGCAAGGAAGCACAAAGTTAATAAGTTAATTTATTCCGCCTCATCTTCTTGTTATGGAATTCCAAAAAAATATCCTACAAAAGAAAATGAAATTACTAATCCACAATATCCATATGCATTAACAAAATATTTAGGAGAGCAGATATGTTTACATTGGGGTAAATTATATAAAATAAATGTTACTTCGTTAAGATTTTTTAATGTTTATGGTACTAGGTCAAGAACGTCTGGAACTTACGGAGCAATGTTCGGAGTATTTTTGGCTCAAAAGTTAGCTAACAGACCTTATACTATAGTAGGCAACGGAAGACAAACTAGAGACTTTACTTATGTTACAGACGTTGTGAATGCAATAATTTGTGCGAGCAAATCAAGGATTAAAAATGAAATATTTAATGTGGGGAGTGGCAAAACTGTTTCTGTAAATAAAATTGCTAAACTTTTAGAAGGTAGTAAAGTTTATATTCCCAAAAGACCTGGGGAGCCAGATTGTACATTTGCAAATATTAATAAAATAAAACGCTTTCTTAATTGGAAACCAAAAATTGATATTTCCCTAGGAATAAAAAAAATAGTAAAGGATATAAGCTATTGGAAGCAGGCACCAGTCTGGACTCCTAAAAGTATAAATATAGCTACTAAAGATTGGTTTAAATATATAAAATAATTATATGAAAAATAAAATTTATGAAATTAAAAATTTATCGAACATTATTTCAAAAAAGAGAAAAGGAAAAAAAATTGTTTTATGTCATGGCGTCTTCGATTTAGTTCACATCGGTCACATTGAGCATTTCAAAAAAGCAAAATCACTTGGGGATATTCTTGTTGTTACAATTACTTCAGATCAATTTATAAATAAAGGGCCAGGAAGGCCATATTTTGAATCATCTTTAAGATTGTCTTTTTTAGAGTCAATCGAGTGTATTGATTATGTTTCAGTATTAGATTCGCCCAGTGCAATAGATGGAATTAAGCTTATAAAGCCAGATATTTATTGCAAAGGTAATGATTACAAGGGTAAAAAAAAAGATATTACAAATAAAATTAAAAAAGAAATCAATGAAATTAAAAAAAATAAAGGAATTATTGTTTATACTGATGAAGTTTCCTTTAGTTCATCAAAAATTTTAAATTATAGTAAAATTGGGGTTACCGAGGATAGATTTAAAATAATAAATGAAATAAAAAAAAAATATAGTTACGGAGACATAGAAAAAATACTACATAAATTAACTAGTGTTAATTACATGATTTTGGGAGAAATTATAGTTGATGAATATGATTTTTGTGAGCCACTAGGAAAATCAGGAAAAGATCCAATAATGATGTTTAGTAGTTTATACGCAGAAAAGTATGCAGGAGGCACAGCGGCAATTGCCAATCATGTTGCCAGCTTTTCAAATAATGTAAAATTAATTTCTACGATTGGTGAAAAAAAAGATAATTTAAATTTTATAAAAAAAAACTTAAAAAAAGTTATTTCATGTGAATTGCTAACCAAACATAATTCACCTACGATAGTAAAGAAAAAATATATTGATCATTTGACGAAAAATAAAATTATAGGTTTTTATAATTTTAATGATGAGCCTCTAAACAATACTGAAGAAATGAAATTAATAAGTTGTATAAAAAAAAATATTAAAACTTCTGATGTTGTAATCTTAGCTGATTATGGTCATGGAATGATATCAAATAAAATTGCAAAAGAAATTTGTAATAATTCTAAATTTTTAGTTGTTAATGCACAGGTCAATGCTGCCAACTCTCATCATCATACATTAAACAAATACTTAAAATTGGATGCCATGATTATTAATGAATCAGAATTGCGACATGAACTAAGAGATAGAATTTCTTCCATAGCGGATTTGATTAAAACATTTGTTAAAAATAAAAATCTAAAATTTATAGTTGTTACTAGTGGCTCAAAAGGAGCGATACTACATGATGTTAAAAAAAACAAAGTATATAGTGCCCCATCTTTTACAGATAAAGTGATTGATAAGATAGGTTCTGGAGATGCAATGATGTCAGTATTTTCAATAGTTTTGCAAAAAACTTTAGACCCACAACTTTCGCTATTTTTGGGCTCATTAGCTGCTGCTCAAGCAGTTCAAACTATAGGTAATAGCAAAAGTATTGACAAAAACTCAATGCTAAAAATATTGCAACATTTATTATAAAAGTATGAAAAAAAATTTTTTAAATAATTATTATAAGAAATTAACAGATCTTTTATTTTATAATAATTCTAAGCTTGTCTTTAGTCAGTTAAAAAAAATTTCTTCTAAGTTACTTACTACAAGAAAAAAAAATAAAATAATAATAATTGGAAATGGAGGCAGCGCAGCAATAGCAAGTCATTTTGCTATCGATATTTGTAAAAATACAAGTTTAGTATGTCAGTGTTTTAATGAAAGTAGCATGATTACTTGTCTAGCCAATGATTTTGGCTACGAAAACTGGACAAAAAAAGCAATCGAATATTATGGGAAAAAAGGAGACGTGCTCATAGCAATATCCTCAAGCGGAAGATCTAAAAATATAATAAACGCATGTTTAGAAGCAAAGAAAAAAAAATTTTCATGTATAATAACTTTTTCTGGATTCGGATCAAACAATCAGCTTAAAAAAATTGGAACAACTAATATGTGGGTTGATTCAAAAGTTTATAATATTGTTGAAAATATTCATCAGACGTGGTTACTCTCAATAATAGACTATATAAATAAAAAAAACATTAAAATATAATTTTATGAATGTAAGATATTCTTACCTTGGTGATCAATTTAAAAACTGCCCAGAACTCTGGGTAAAATTAAAAAAATTTGTAAGCACTGGTGATTTTACTTTAGGAAAACCACTAGTAGAGTTCGAAAAAAAATTTGCAAAATTAATTGGGACTAAATTTGCATTAGGAGTTAATTCTGGAACCGATGCATTAAAGTTGTCACTCAAAGCTATTGGAGTAGGTCATGGCGATGAGGTTATAACTGCAGCCAATACTTTTGTTGCCACAGTGGGCGCCATTAAAGAGCTGGGTGCTGAACCAATTTTTGTTGATTGTGATGATACATTCTGCATGAACGTTTCTCTTATAAAGAAAAAAATTTCAAAAAAAACCAAAGCAATTGTTCCTGTTCATTTCACCGGCTACATGACAAACATGCCTGAACTAATGAAATTATCAAAAAAATATCGACTGCCTATTATTGAAGATGCTTGTCAATCAATCTTGGGAAATATAAATAATAAAAATGCTGGCACCTGGGGCAAAACTGGTGCTTTTTCCTTACATCCTTTAAAAAATATTAACGTATGGTCTGACGGAGGAGTAATAACCACAAACGATAAAAAAATTTATGAAAAATTAAAATTGTTAAGAAATCATGGTTTATTAAATAGAGATGAAGTTGTTATTTCAGGATACAATTCCAGATTAGATACTTTTCAAGCTGTAATTGGAAATTGGTTATTGCCAAAAGCAAAAGAAATTACCAGACAAAGAATCGTTAATGCAAAATTGTACGATGAGGCTTTTAGCAAAATTCCTCAGATCACGATTCCACCAAGACCTAATAATTATAAAATTGTTTATCATTTATATATTGTATTCGCTAAAGATAGAGATAATTTATTAAAATATTGTTTAAAAAAAGGAATTGAAGCTAAGGTTCACTATCCAATTCCAATGTATTTGCAAAAATCCTTAAAATATAAAAATTTTAAAAAAAAAGATTTTCCAGTGTCTTACTTACATTCCAAAAGTATAATAACTTTTCCTTGCGATCAGCATTTAAACAAAAGGCAATTAAATTATGTGATCAAAACTGTTAAAAAATTTTATGAAAAAAAATAATTCCATTCCTTTTGTTGCTTTAGATAAGCAGTGGCAACAAGAAAAGTCCCAGCTAATAAAAATAATTGAAAAAAGCATTAGTAGAGGAATGTGGGTTGGGGGTAGAGACGTAAAAGAGTTTGAAAACAATATTAAAAAAACTATTAATACAAAGTACGTGGTTGCTTTAAATTCTGGAACAGACGCTTTAACTTTGGGGTTAAAATTGCTTAATGTAAAAAGAGATTCTGAGGTAATTACTGTTCCCAATTCATTTATAGCATCAACAGGAGCAATAGTGCATGTTGGGGCAAAACCAATATTCGTTGATGTTTTACCAGATCAAAGCATGGATTATAGGCAGATTGAAAAAAAAATTTCACCATTAACAAAAGCTATTATGCCTGTTCATTTAACAGGTTCAATAAACAATATGGATAAAATAGTTAAAATTAGTAAAAAATATAAAATACCAATCATTGAAGATTCTGCACAAGCAATTGGATCAAAATTTAACAATAAGTATGCTGGAACTTTTGGAGAAATTGGATGTTTTTCTGCACACCCATTAAAAAATTTAAATGCAATTGGAGATTCTGGTTTTCTAGTAACCAATAATAAATATATTTATCAAAAGGCAAAATTATTCAGCAATCACGGAATGACAGATAGAAACCATACAAAATTTTTTGGATATAATTCTCGAATGGACACTTTGCAAGCAAGTATTTTAAATTTTAGATTAAAAAATTTAAAAAAATTAATTTTACAAAGAAGGCATAACGCAGAATTGTATATGAAACTCTTAGATAGAAAAAATGTTTTTTTTGATAATGAAAGATTTAACCAGTACAATACTTATCATCTTTTTGTTATTCAAGTTAAAAAAAGAGATCAACTAAAAAAATATTTAGAAAAAAATGGTGTAAATACTAAAATTCATTATCCAGTGCCTATCCACCTTCAAGAAGCCTCAATATTTTTAAATTATAAAAAAGGAGATTTCCCAGAGACTGAAAAACAATCTAAGACAATATTATCTCTTCCTATACATCAATTTTTAAAAAAGAGTGACATTTTTAAAATTTGCAATCTAATAAATAGTTTTTTTAAAAAGGGTATTAATTAATTTAAGAAAATTAATTTCATATAAAATATAGTTGAAAAAATTTTTGAAAATATTGTTAAAAAAATTTGGCCCAAAAATAGTCTTTTTTAAAATATCAATTTTTACATAAATTTTAAATATGCATAAAACACTTTATTTTTTTTGGCATAATTTCTTTTCATACTTATTTTTTTTTCCGTTATCCCTTTTTTTTTTAATTTTATCTTTTTTTATAAAAATAAGATTTGGAGGTATGAGAACTGAAAGAATAGGTCATTTTATTCCAAATACTGAGTTGTATCTAATTGAAAAAAAAATAGAAAATAATAATTGCTTAGATATTTTATATAAAGCTAAAATGATCTGCAATTTTCAAGTATACAAAATGGTTAGAAGAAAAGTCTTTCTTTTTCCTCCTTGGATTTTACATGTCCATAAATTTTTTAAACTATTTTCTAAAAATCGTTATGAAATTAACATTTTAAAAATCTCTCCGAGAGATACAAAAAATTATTTACAAAAATATTCTTGCCAACTTGATATGACAGATGAAGAATTGGAAGTTGGAAAAAAACAATTTATTGATAAATTTAATTGCGATCCAGATAATGAAAAGATAGTTTATCTTGCAGTAAGAGACTCTGAATATTTAAAAAAACAATTTCCAAAAAATGACTGGAGCTATCATAATTATAGAGATTGGGATATTGCAAGATTTATCCCAGCCTGTGAATACTTGGCAAGCATTGGATACAAAGTTTTTCGAATGGGAAAATTTACAAATCAAAAATTCAATATCAACAATCCAAATATAATAGATTATGTAAACTCAAAACATAGGTCAGATATTTTAGATATTTTCATTGCAAAAAAATCTTGTTTCTCAGTTTCTACAGGATGTGGCATTGATGCTGCTCCTTTATTATTTCGAAAACCTATGGCTATGATACATTTGCCTTTTGAACTTAGTGAATTCCATAATCAAAATATAATTATGACACAGCATCATTATTCTTTGACAAAAAATAGGAACCTATCGATGTCTGAAATTTTTAAGGAGGGTAGTAAAATTAACTTTGCTTATACTTCCGATACATATAAAAAATTAAACATTAAACTGATCCAGAATTCCCCAATTGAAATATTAGATTTAGTCAAAGAAATGCATTTAAATTTAAATGTACCTATAGTAAAAGATAATTATAATTTAAAATTAGAAAAAGATTTTTGGGAAATTTTTAATTTTAATTTAAAAAAATACAATCTTGATAAAGTCCATGGACAAATATCTGGCAAGTTTTCGCTTTCATTTTTAAAAAATAACCCTTATTTTTTAAATTAATGGTAAAGAAAAAAAAGTGATACAAATTAACCAGAAGTTAATTTTATTATAATTACTTTTGCGATTAATAATTATATGTAGCATGCATTTATTTTATAGTGTAAGAATACTTATTGATGAAAATACTAATAACAGGTGGAGGTGGTTTTGTTGGGTGTGAATTAACCCAATCACTTTTAAATGAAAATCACGAAGTAACTTCTTTAGATCTTTATTTGTATGGGCAAGAACTTATGTCAATTCATAAAAATCTAACACTGGTAAAAGGTGACATAAGAAACCAAACACTTCTTCAAAAAATATTTAAAAATCAAGATATTGTTATCCATCTAGCTTGTATATCCAACGATCCAAGTTTTGAGCTGAACCCAGACTTAGGAAAATCAATTAATTTAGATGCTTTCGAGCCCATGGTAAGAATAGCGAAGCAATCTGGTGTTAAGAGATTTATTTACGCTTCTTCATCAAGTGTTTATGGAGTTAAAAAAGAACTCAATGTCCATGAAGAAATGAATCTTGAGCCTTTAACTGACTATTCAAAGTTTAAAGCTATGTGTGAAGACATACTACTCAAGTATAAAACAAATGAATTTGAAGTGGTGACGGTGCGTCCAGCAACTGTTTGTGGCTATTCAAAAAGACAAAGATTTGATTTAGTGGTAAATATTTTGACCAATCTTGCTTATAATACTGGTAAAATTACAGTTTTTGGAGGAGGTCAATTGAGACCAAATATTCATATTAGTGACATGATTGAAGTTTATAAAGTAATTATTAGTGCAGATTCAAGTCTAGTTAACGGAAAAATTTTTAATGCAGGCGGTAAGAATCTAACAGTTAATCAATTAGCTGGCCTAGTTAAAAAGAGATTAGGAGATCAGGTTATGATTCAAACAAAAGAATCTAACGATAACAGATCATACCATATCTCCAGTGAAAAAATTAAGAAAATTTTAAATTTTTCTACTTCTTTTACAGTAGAGGATGCAATCGACGATTTAAAAAATGCTTTTGATAAAAAGCTGTTTCACGATCCTTTAAATAATATTAAATATTATAATATCAAGTTAATGAATAGCATAAAGTTAAAATAAATTATTTTAATTTAAAAAATCAATGAATTTTTTTATTAATTTTTTTTTTCAAAAAAGCAAAACACTAATTAGATTATTAGCGGAAAATTTTTTAATTTTTTTGTCTTTTCCTTTTTGTATGATTATAATATTAATTAGCCCCTTTTGTTTAATTAGATTAGGTTTTCTTAGCAGTTCACGAGTTGGAACATTTCATTATGTGTCAGAGATATATTTGGCAGAGAAAAAAGAAAAAATAAATATTACAAAAATAAAAAATATTGATCTATTTTATTTTGATAGAGTTATTTCAAATTACTTGATTGCTTCTAAAATTAAGCAATTGATTAATGTCTTACCAAGACTTTTAATATTGCCATTTCATCGTACTTTTCTTTTTTTATCATCTTATTCTATTTTTTTTAGCAAATACATTATTAGAAACCATAACTATTGTAGAGATTCTAAGTATTTAATTGAAAAACATTGTCCATTTATAAAGTTAGATAAATTCGAAAATGATCTAGCAAAGCAATATTTAAAAAAAATTAATTTAAATAAAAAAATAGCAGTTTTTATTGTTAGAGATGGCGCATACCTTGATTCAAAATTTCCGGCTACAAGTTGGAAAGATGACAATTTACGAAATGATAATGTAAATAATTACATCAAATCTATGAATTATTTAGCTGATAATGGGTATATGGTTTTTAGAATGGGAAGAATTATGAAGTACAAGATTAAAGTTGATCACCCCAATATTATTGATTACGCTTTTAACAAATTAAATTCAGAACTTATGGATTTTTATTTGATGGCAAATTGTGATATTTGTATTAGTTCAGATACGGGAATTGACTGTATATCCGATTTAAACCAAAGACCGATGGGTTTAGTGCAGTTTCCATTAAGCTGGGTAAAATCCCAAAAGTCTAACGCTATATTCATACCAAGAAAAATTTTAAATATTAAATCAAATCGTTTTTTAACATTAATAGAAATGTTTCAGTGCGATGTTGTGGCTAATAGAGGATATCAAAATTTATATAAACAAAATTTACAAATAGTTCCTAGCGATGAAGATGATATATTAAATTTAGTGATAGAATTGCACAAAAGATTAAATAAAAATTTTATAGAAACAGAAACAGATACGAATATGCAAAATATATTTTGGAATATTTTTTTTGATCAATTGAAACTACATAAGGATTTTATAAATCATGATGGAACACATAAATCTAAAATTTCATCGTTATTTTTAAGAAATAATCAATGGTTTTTAAAATGAGTATTAGCGAATTTTGGTATTTAACACTATGAGAAATAAATTTTTTTACATAAAAAAATTGATTTTAATATCACCTGTAAATTTTTTTACAATATGTTTGTTGCTCGTCGTTGAAATGGGCATTTTGTCTTTTACGGTATTATCGCTAGTGCCTCTGGTGGACTATATTCTTGATCCATCTTTTACAAACAAATCTAGAATTACAGAAATTTTTTTAAGCTTTTTAGCTTTTTTGGATATTAAGCCTAGTTTTTTTATTGTATCTTTTTTTTTTATTACATTACAACTTTTGAAAGCAACAATAACTATTTTTCTAGAGTATTCAATTTTAAAATTTAAATATGATGTTTTAAGAAAAATAAATACAGAAACTTTACAATTGCTTTTAAACTCAAATTGGAATTTTTTTACAGAAATAAATTATGGATATTTGACCAATACATTTGTAAAGGAAATAAATAATATTGGTAATGCAGTTGGTCAGTTAGCCAGAATGTTTGCATCATTTATTAAATTTTTTATGTATCTTGTCATACCTCTTTATATTAACTTCGAAATCACAGCTTCAATTATTTTATTAATTGCACTGGTTATATTGCCGGTTTTAAAATTTTCCAGTCCGCTAAGCTATAAATTTGGAAAATTAAATACTCAAACAGCTAATTATATGATGAGTGCATTTAGTGAAATACTCCAGTCATTAAAATTTATATTAATAAATTCTAGATCTAAATTTTTCAAAGATAACTTTATCAATGCATTTAATCTTCATGTAAATGCTACATTTAAACAACAATTATTAGCAGCAGGCATAAATTCATTATTTCAGCCAATAGGTATTTTGCTAATAATAATAGTATTTGGCATATTTGCATCGAGAGGTATTATTTTGTCTGAAGTAATAGCAATTTTTTATAGTCTCATATCTGTTGTTTCTGCAACTAATGCATTAATAGGAATTAATATTAGTATAAATAATTTTATCCCTAGTTATGATCAATTAGATGATATTATAAATAAAGCAAAAAAATTTCAAAGAGAAAGTGCAGTAATTGTCTTTGAAAAATTAAATAGAGAAATAAAATTTGATAACGTTACTTTTGGTTATAATCTTAATACAAATATTATTAACAATATTAGCATACAAGTCCGCAATAACTCGCTAATATCTATAATTGGCAGATCAGGATCTGGAAAAAGTACATTGATGGACTTATTAACTGGATTGTTAAAGCCTACAAGCGGTCAAATATTAGTTGATGGTATAGATCTTGAAAAAATAAATATAAATACTTTTAGAGAAAAACTTGGTTATGTTAATCAGGAAACAACGCTATTTGATACTACTATATTAAATAACTTGCAGTGGGTATCTTCTACAAAATTTACAATTGACGAAATATGGCAGTCCTTAGAATTCGCCAATTTAAAGAATTTTATTAAAAACTTACCGAATGGTTTAAATACAAGTATTGGAGAAAGAGGAGTTCAATTATCAGGAGGACAGAGACAAAGGCTGTCTTTAGCAAGAGCTTTTCTAAAAAAGCCTAAAATTTTAATACTCGATGAAGCAACAAGCTCACTAGATTCCTTGTCTGAAGCTGAAATTCAAAAAAGTATTTCTTTTATAAAAAAAAATACAGATGCAACAATTATTGTGATTGCTCATAGACTGTCTACCGTAAAATATTCAGATAAAATTTTGGTAATAGATGAGGGAATGTTAATTGAAGAGGGAACTTATAATTCACTAAAAAACAACAAGGATAGTCATTTTAACAAAATGTTGAAGAATCAAATAATTAATTAAATTTAAATAATAACGATTGAATATAATAATATTTGAAGACAATAAAGGTTTATAATAAAACTTATTTTATAAATTTTCATAAAAAAATAAAAAATGAATTGTATAAAATGTTTCACATATGAAGAAAGAAAAAATAAAAAAAATCGCGTTTAAGACACAACTCAAATTAAGGTGGATATAACAATGATTAAGAAAATATTTTTGATCATTAGATATATTTTTGAGGGCAGTTTTTTTTTTTTCAGGCCCAAAAAAAATAATATTGTACTTTTTGATCACAAAGGGTACGAGACAACTAAAAAGTTTATCCAAAAAAAATACTTTGTTTTAAATGTAAGGTATGAAATAATTAATTTATTTGTATTATTGAAAACTATTTTAATATATAAAAAAATTAATACGTTTTATTATACGCTTTGTTATTTAAGCTATTTAAAACCAAAAATAATAATACATCACTCATACAATCCAAATTTTTTTAAAATAAAAAAATATTTTCCCACTACTAAATTCCTTTTAGTGCAAAGTGAACTTTTGCACAAACCCTATATTAAAAAATTTTCACAAAATAAAAATTCTTGTGATTATTTTTTTGGATGGGGAAATTTAGATATAAAAAATATTAAAAGATTCACAAATGCAGAATGTTATTTGATGGGATCGATATTTAACAATAAAGTAAAAATAAAAAAAAATGCAAAGATCGATAAAACAATTTTATATATTTCACAATATAGAAAAAACAGAAATAATAAAGTAATGAGTGCAGATGGTAGTAAAACTCCTTACGATACATTTTACGAAGGAGAAAAAATATTATTGAAAAGAATTTTTGAATTTTCCCAGAAAAAAAATTTAAAATTACACATTTTAGGGTGCAAAACGCTACCAATAGATTTTGCAGAAGAAAAAATTTATTTCGAAAATATTTTAGGAAATAATTTTAAAATCATTAGAAAAAAAAATAAATTGTCTACCTATCGAGCGATTTTAAAATATAAAATAATTCTTTCATGCGATTCTACGTTAGCGCTTGAAAGCTTGTCAAAAAATTTAAATGTTGGATTATTCGATTATAGAAAACATTATTTAGGGCGTAGCAAGGGATATGACCCAGAATATTGTGCTAAAAAGTATGAATTTCTGTGTGCAAATAAATCAATTAAAGAATTTAATCGAGTTATGATGTATTTATCAAAAAATGAAAACAGTAAAAATCCAATGCCTCTGAAAATTATAAAGAAATTAGAAAATGTATTATACTATAATTACAATAATTTAGTTCTCAAAAATAATTTAAATAAGATTTTGAGCAAAAATATTTAAAAACGCTAAAGAAATATACAATAATTATTATTTTACACCAGCCAAAAGTATTTAATTTTTTAGATCAGTTTGCAGTAATAAAAGATGGAAAAATCCTTAAAATAGAATGTCCAAAAAAACTAATATCAAGTAAGACCAGCACTCTAAATAAAATTTATAAATTTAAAATATGTCTTTAATAATAAGCGTAAATTTCACATCGAAATTGCTATGTCGCATAAATAGTGTATTCTCATTTTTGTTTAATAATAAATTTTTAAAAAATGAAAAATTTAAATGTAAAAGTAATGAGACCAATAGGATTTCATAAAAATATAGATTCAATTGTTGTAAAAGCATTATTAAACGTAAAAAAATAAAATGAATATATTAATAACAGGCGGTTGTGGCTATGCTGGATCGGTACTGACAAATTTTTTATCTAAAAAATTTAAAGTTTTTGTAATCGACAAAATTCTTTTTAAAAATAAAAATTTATTTATTAAAAATAAAAATGTTACGTTATTTAAGGCGGACATAACAAATAAAAGTAAAATGAAAGAAATATTTAGCAGTAATAAAATTGACACAGTGATTCACCTAGCCGCCATTGTGGGAGACCCTGCTTGTGGTAAATATCCAGAGCTTGCAAAAAATATAAATTTAAATGGTGCAAAAATTATTTTCAAATTATCAAAGGTATACAATATTAAAAAATTTATTTTTTTTTCAACTTGTAGTAATTATGGTCTAAGCTCATCAAAAAAACTTTTAACTGAAAATTCCACGTTAAATCCCTTGTCTCTGTATGCAAAAACAAAAGTAGAGTTTGAAAAATTTTTAATTAAAGATAAATCAAAAATAACAAAGATAGTTTTAAGACTGTCTACTCTTTATGGTTTTTCTCCGAGAATGAGGTTTGATCTCACCGTTAATGAATTTTTAAAAAAAATATATTTTAATGAAAAATTGGAAATTTATCATAAGAATACATTCAGGCCATATTTAAGCACAGATGATTTAAAAGAAATAATTTTAAAAATTTTATTATTTAGTTTTAAAAAAAATTTACAAATACTAAATGCCGGATTCAATTCTCAGAACTTCACAAAAAAATATATTGCTGAAAGAATTAATAAAATTCTAAAATTCAAAAAAAGATATTTTTTTATTGATGACAATAAGCATTTTGACAAGAGAAACTATAGAGTAAATTTTTCAAAAATTAAAAAATTATTAGAAATAAAGCAACGTTTTAGTTTTGATAGTAGTATAAGAAATATGATTGATTTTTTAACCAAAATTAAAAAAAAAGAATCCAATAATAAAAAATTTTATAACCACAAATGAAAAAAAAGTTGAATTTGTATGAGCCTTATTTAGACAAACATGACTTAAAGTATATTAACAAAGCTATCAGAACAAAATGGGTTTCAACAGCTGGACCACATGTGGAAAGGTTTGAAAGTGAAATTTCAAAATTTACAAAGGCAAAATATTCTTTAGCTTTAAATTCGGGAACGTCCTCATTGCATTTGGCTTTAAAGTGCGTTGGCGTCAAAGAGAGTGATGCAGTTTTAGTTCCTACGGCAACATTTATTGCACCAATAAATGCTGTTTTGTACAATAAAGCTGAACCAATTTTTTTTGATGTCGATAATTATTTAAACATAAATGTAGATGACGTTATTCTGTATTTGAAAACGAAAACTATACAAAAAGGACAGATTTTATTATCTAAAAAAACAAAAAAAAGAATTAAAGCTTTAATTATTGTGCATGTTTTTGGTAGACCAGCAAATATAGTAAAGCTCACAAGTATTTGCAAAAAATTTAGTATTAAAATTATAGAAGACGCCTCAGAAAGTCTGGGTTCATTTATTATTTTAGATCATAAAATAATCCATACAGGTTTAATAGGAGATGTGGGCTGCTTTTCTTTCAATGGAAATAAAATTATAACAACTGGTTCCGGAGGTATGTTGATAACTGACAATAAGACATATTATAAAAAAGCATTGTATTATTCATCACAATCAAAAAATGATTCAATTTTTTTTAAGCACAATAGCATCGGGTATAATTATAGAATGAACAATTTAGAGGCATCTTTAGGATTGTCGCAAATAAAAAAAATAAAAAAAATTTTAAAAAAAAAAGAGATAGACCACTTATTATACAAAAAAAATTTAAAAAAACATGACAAATATGAAATTTTAGGAAAACCAAAAAAAACTATCTGCAATAATTGGTTAAATATTTTAATAATTAAGACAAAAATAAATAAATATAAATTTAAAGAAATTATATCAAAATTTCACCAAAGTAATATTTTTGTTAGACCATTGTGGCACCCAAATCATCTGCAAAAATTTCTTAATAAATTTGAAAAATTTAATATTAAAAAAATTCAACATTATTCAAAAGCAGTTATTTGCTTACCAAGTAGCTACAGTCTTACTGCAAAGGATATTCAATTTGTAACAACATTTATAAAAAAATTAAAATTTTGAAATCAATTTTTTTAGGAAACAGAATTGAGTGTTTGCAAGTTCTTCAAGAGTTTAGCAATGTTATGTTGGTTATTACGAGCAAAGGATCTAGAGTTGATAAATTCTATCAAATAAATAAAAAAAAAAAATTAATCAATAAAACAAATATTAACGAAATTAATAATATTATTAAAAACTCAAATGCAAGATTAATTTTATCTGCCGGTTATCCAAAAATAATTCCAAAAAATTATATACCTAAAGACAAGATTATTATCAACTCGCATCCATCCTTACTGCCAAAATATAAAGGCCTCAAGCCAATAAGAGATGCGATTAAAAATAATGAAGATTTTATTGGAATTACTACTCATTTTTTGGATAAAAATCTAGATTCAGGAAAAATAATTAATAACTCTAAGTTTTTTATTAAAAATAAAATAAATTTAATTCAGATACACAAAATTATTTTTAGTATTATTGAGCCTAATAATTTAAGACAAACACTGAAATTTTTTATAAAATCTTAATTAAAAATATTATTCATGTATACAAAAAATTCTTTTTTTATCGGAGGTGAATTCGAGACAAAAAAAATTTACAAAAAAAAAAACTTTAAATTATTTATTAAAGGATCTTTTTTTTTAAGTGGAAGATCTGCTTTGAATAATCTAATTTTTTCTTTAAACAAAAAATATGAAAATATTTATGTACCACATTATTCCTGCCAATCCATTACAAGTGTATTGAAGAGTACCGGACTAAATCTATTTTATTACGATATTGATTCTGAATTTAGACCATTAATAAAAAATGAAAAAGGTAATTCAATAATTCTACTTATAGATTATTTTGGAAAAAAAAATAAATTTAAATCTAAAAAAAAAAATTGTATTGTAAGAGACATTTCTCACTCTTGGATTGATTATATAAATCATCCGGAAAATAAACAGGTCCTTTTTTGCAGCTTGCGTAAGCTAGGTATTTTTAATTTAGGTGGGTGGCATAATTACAGCCATTCTATTGGTGATAATGATGCTTCAAGTGATGTAATTAAAAAAATTAATAATAACTATATCCTGTTAAGAAAAAAAAAATATTCTTTTTTAAAACAAAAAAAAAATTTTCTAAAAAAGCAACAACTTTATATTTTAAAAAAAATAATACTTTTAGAAAAAAAATTTAATTTTTTAAAATTAAAAATAAAAAAAAAATATTTATTATTTATAACAAAAAAGCATATATCAGATATAAAAAAATGTAGGATAAATAATTATATGTTTCTCAAAAAGAATATTATAAAAGATAAATTTACGTTAAATTATCTATATAATGAGACTCCTCTATTTTTTTTACTAAAATTTAAAAATTCACAGAAAAGAAACTATGTAAGAAAAAAATTAATTGAAAGTAATATTTTTTGTCCTATTCATTGGAAAGTTAGAAATAATAAAACAAATAATTTTGTAGATAAATTTTCATCTAAAGTGCTATCAATTCCAATCGACCAAAGATATAACAGATTTCACATGAAGCATGTTACTCAAGTTTTATCAACAATTCAAAATTCATATGATTCTTGATTCTGAAAAACACAAACAAATATGGAAAAATATTTTTTCTAAATATCTAAAATTTTATTACGATATTTATTATCATCCAGAATATGTCATCATGAATTGTTTAAAAAAAAAATCCAAAGGTTGCATGTTTGTTTACAGGGAAATGAATTTAATTTGGGTGCATGTATTTATAAAAATATTATTGCCGAATTTTACCAATAAACGCAAATATTATGATTTAGAAACTCCCTACGGATATGGGGGACCTTTGTCTAACAGTTCAAATAAAGATTTTTTATTGAGAGCCAATATGTCCTTTTTAACCTGGGCTAAAAAAAATTCAATAGTTGCGGAATTTCTTAGGTTTCATCCATTGTATGAAAATCAAAATAAAATATTAAATACCACTATGATAGAAAATAAATTTACATGTGGAATTTCAATAGACTACACAACAAAAAATTATTTATTTTTTAAATCCAAGCAAAGAAATTTAATAAAATCAGCAAATAAAAATCTTGTAGTTAGGTTTTCTAGAAACTACAAATATTTCCTTAGATTTAAAAAAAATTATCTTAACTTAATGATAGAAAAAAAAGCTAATAAAGAATTATTTTTTTCAAATACATATTTTTCAAATCTCTACAAATTTATAAAAAAGAATGGTTTTATAGCTAGAGTAGTTAGTAAAAAAAGCAATGATGATGTCGCGTATGGTATTTTTTTATTTAGCGATAAATATGTGCATTACCATTTATCCGCTCCTTGCTTAAAGAATTATGTTCCTGGCTCGATAAATTTAATGATATACAAATCGTTGATATTTTCAAAAAAATTAGATAAATTTTTTTTACATTTAGGAGGTGGAAATTCAAGCAATGTTGATGACAGTCTTTTTAAGTTTAAACAATCTATGAGTAATCAATTGTGTTCATACAAAATTGGTAAAAGAATTTTTAATAAAGAGTTTTACGATTTAAATAAAAAAAATTGGCAAAAAAAGTATCCAATGCTTTCGAAAACATTTTCAAAATACCTTTTGTGTTATCACTTAGATGATAATATTTTGCAAAAATAAATAATGGGTACTAAAATTTTAATAGTTTCAACTAATCGTTCTGAGTTTGGATTGTTGAGTCATATTATATCAGATGCCTACAATGAAAAAAATATCATTGTTAAAACTGTGATATCCGGAACCCACGTTAATAAAAAGTTTGGCAATACCATCAAAGAAGTAAAAAAAATTATAAAGAAAGGTATTGTTAAAATAGACTTTCAATATAAAAAAACAAGCGATTTAAACAATTCAAAATTTTGCTCAACTTTAATATATAAATTTTCTCATATTGTTAATAAATTTCAGCCAGATTTTATTATTATATTTGGAGACAGGTTTGAAACACTGGCCTTTGCTTATGTAGCAAATTTAATGAAAGTAAACACTATACATATTGGAGGTGGTGAAAAAACTGCAGGTTCAATTGATGATCATTACAGAAATGCCATATCCAAATTGTCTAACTTTCATTTTGTTACCCATAAAGATCATATGAAAAGATTGATGCAATTGGGCGAAAACAAAAAGAATATCTTTATATCTGGAAGTCCAGGTATAAATGTTATTAAAAAAACAAAACTCTTAAATAAAAAAAAATTAAAAAAACAATTAGGGTTTAATTTAGAAAATAACAAAATTCTACTTGTAAGTTTTTATCCTGAATCGAACAATGTAAAAAAAGATAAAAAAAATATAAAAAACCTGTTGAATGCATTAAAGTTATTCACACATTACAAAATTGTTTTTACTTTACCAAATCTAGATAGTTCTTCCGATGTAATGATTAAAGAAATTACAAATTTTAAAAAAAAATATAAAGATGTGTCTGTTTATAAGTCCTTAGGCTCTTTAAAATTTTTATCGCTTTTAAAAAATGTTGATATTTTTATTGGAAACTCATCTAGCGGATTAATAGAAGCTCCAATATTAAAAACAAAAGTAATAAATATCGGAGATAGACAGAAAGGGCGTCTTATGCCCAAAGGCATCTGGCATTGTAAAAATAATGCGAGTAGTATAATTAGAGCTATAAACAATTCTCTTAAAACCGATAAAATTAATTACAAAAACATTTATCCCAACATAAATACTAGTCAGTATATTGTAAAAAAGATAAAATATCTTAGCAAAGTTTTCAATGTTAAAAAATTTGTAGATTACAATATTTTATGAAAAAAATTATGATAATAGGAGCCGGTGGACATGCTTCTTCGTGCCTTGAAATTATTAAGTCTGAAAAAAAACTCAAAGTAGTAGGTTTTTTTGATAGATCTAAAGATCAATTTCATAATTTAGATTTTTTAGGATCTGATAGGGAAATACATAAATATGTAAATAAGTATAAAAATTTACATATTAGTTTTGCCAATTTAAAACATCTTATAGACAGAGTAAAAATATTCGAAAGGGCTAAAAAATTAGGATTTTTTTTCCCTGTAATAATTTCTCCTCATTCAGTTATATCAAAATCATCCAAAATATGTGAAGGAACAATCATTTTTCACCATTGCCTAATTAATGCCAATACAAGTATTGGAAAAAATACTATTATAAATAATAACTGCATTATAGAGCATGATGTCGTTATTGGTGACAATTGTCATATAGCGCCTGGCTCAATTTTAAATGGAAAAGTAATTATTGAAGATAATGTTTTTGTAGGCAGTGGTAGTATTATAAAAGAAAATGTTGTGATTAAAAAAAATACCATTATTGGAATGGCGACAAAAGTCTTAAAAACACCCAATAAAAAAATTTATTATAATAAAATATAAACATAAATATAAAAAATGAAAAAAATATTAATTATTGCTGAAATCGGAGTAAATCATAATGGATCAGTATCCCTGGCTAAAAAATTAATACTGCAAGCAAAAAAAGCAGGAGCTGATTATGCAAAGTTTCAAACTTTTAACAGTGAAAATGTTTTTTCTAAAAAAACACCAAAAGCAAAATATCAAAAAAACAATACCAATAAAAACGAAACTGCTCTTGAGATGGCAAAAAAACTTGAATTGACTTTTGAAGAGCACAAATTGCTTAAAAAATTTTGTGATAAAAATAAAATAAAATATTTAAGCACATATCATGATCTTTATTCGTTAAAAAATTCTTATATAGATATGGATTTTATGAAGATACCATCTGGAGATTTAAACAATCACCCCTTTATTTTAGAGGTCATAAAAAAGAAAAAGCCTATATTGCTTTCTACTGGAGCTTCAACTATGAGTGAGATAAAAGAAACAGTGAATTTTATAATAAAAAAAGGATTTGGTAGAAAAAATCTAACTTTACTACAGTGCAATTCTTCATACCCGACACCCGTTAAAGACTCTAATATTTCTGTATTAAATACATACAAAAATAAATTTAAAACTAAAATTGGTTTTTCGGATCATACCACAGATGTTGAACCTTCTATTGTAGCTGTATCTTATGGTGCATCAATTATAGAAAAACACTTCACATTAAACAAGAGTCTTCCAGGACCAGATCACAAAGCTAGCATAACTCCTATTGAATTAAAAAATATGATAATTGCAATAAATAAAGCAATGCTTGCAATCGGTAACAATAAAAAAAAACTTACCAAAAGTGAAAAATTAAATAGAACAATAATTAGAAAAAGTATTTTTGCATCTAGAAATATAAAAATTGGAGAAAAATTCACAATGAATAATTTAGAACTAATGAGACCGGGAAACGGTCTCCAGCCAAAAACATTATTCAAGTTATTGGGAAAAAAATCAAAAATTTCATATAAAAAAAAACAATTAATCAAACCTAATTCAATTTAAGATGATTTTTATAAATAAAATAAAATCATTTTGTATTTTAGACAATTCCACTATTAGAAAGGCAATAGAAAATTTAGAAAAAAGTACAGCACAAATATGCATAGTTATAAATAAGCAAGGAAAGTTTCTGGGTACCGTTACTGATGGAGATATTAGAAGGGGGTTGATATTAGGAGTTGAATTAGAGAGCAATATAAAAAAAATTTTTAACAATAATTCAATAATTCTCGAAAAAATAGATCAAGAAAGAGCAGAGTATTTGATGAATTTACATAGGATAAAGCATATACCAGTCGTTTTTCCTAATAAGAAAATTTTAGGGATGTATTTTTTACAAAGCCTTAAAAAAAAAATTACCGCAAAAGAAACAGTTGTGATTATGGCAGGTGGAAAGGGAAAAAGATTATTGCCTTATACAAAATCATGTCCGAAACCAATGTTGCCTATTCTTGGAAAGCCTATTCTTGAGCATATAATAAATAATCTAGAAAAGCAGGGATTTGTAAATATCATAATTTCAGTTAATTATCTGAAAGAAAATATTATTAATTACTTTCAAAACGGAAGTAAATTTGGAGTTTCGATAAAATATCTAATTGAAAAAAAAAAACTTGGTACAATCGGGTCTTTAAGTTTATTAAAATTAAATTCCATAAAATCAAAATATATAATTGTTATAAATTCAGATATTCTAACTGATTTAAATTTTATTAATTTAATGGACCATTGTAAAAAAACAAAAAGCAATGCGATTATGGTTTCAAGAATATTTGAAATGAAAAATCCATTTGGTGTTATTAAAATAATCGATGATAAAATTGCAGGATTTGAAGAAAAGCCAGTGCAAACAACATATATAAATGCTGGCATGTATGTCATTTCTAAAGAGTGCATAAAATATATTCCCAAAAACAAAAAATATGACACTCCAAATTTATTTGATAAATTAATAAAACTTAAAAAAAAAACCACTATATATCCAATGTATGAATCATGGCTAGAACTTGGCCAAGCTGATGTGTTTAAAAAAATGACAAATAAAAAATCACTGTGAAATACCTTGTTGTGATAACTGCTAGAAAAAACTCCAAAAGAGTTCCGGGAAAAAATATATTAAAGGTTGGTAAAAAATTACTTTTTGAACATACGCTAGATTTTGCAAAAAAAACATTATCAAAGTATCCAATATATATGAGCACTGATTGCAAAATTATTAAAAAGATTTGTCAAAAAAAAAGTATTTTATGCCCCGCTCTGAGACCAGAAAAATTATCTGATGACAACACAAGAAGCGCAGATGTTTTAAATTATGTTTTAAAATATTTTGAAAAATTTTATTATCCCGTTGATGCTATAATTTTATTACAGCCCACAACACCATTTAGAAGAAAATCTGATTTAAAAAAATCCATAAATTTATTTGAAAAAAATTATACTAAATATTTATCTGTTGTTAGCGTATCTAATAAAAAAAAAAAAATTATTAAATTTAATCTAAATAAAAATAATCGTTTAAATACAAAGTGTATCGAGACAAGTGTGCCCAATGGATCAATTTATATAATTAGTTCTGCTAAAATCAAGAACACAGAAATATATGGAAAAAATACATACTACTCTAAAATAAAAGGTGAAAAATACAACATAGACATTGACAGTTATGTAGATTTAGAAAAGTTTAAAAAATATTTACCCAATTAACTAATCTAAAGAAATGCCAAAGAGAATATTGATGAAAATGGTTACCAAAAAAAAAAAATTATTTATAGTTACCGATCAAGTTTTTGATCAACGACAATCAGAAAGATATCAGCTTAAAGCTTTAAATAAAAAGTTTGATTTGAAAATTGTTGTATTTAAAAATAATTTTTTAAAAATAAAAAATTGCAAGTTTTATTTTATTGATAATTTAAATTCTTTTTTTAAATTTTTTAAGAATAAAAAAAAAATAATTTATATTGAAATATTAAGTAACAATTTAACAAATTTATTAATTAAATTAATTTTTTTTATTAATGGCGCAAAAAAAATATTGATTGTAATGGGACACTATCCAACCTTCAAAAAAGATGAAAATATACTTATTTCTTTTTTTAAAAAAATATTTATTTACAGAAAAGATAGTTTATTCACTATTTTAAAACACAGAATCTTTATGATTTTAGATAAGATCTACAAACCATCTTTAATTATATCAGGCGGTGAGGAGGCAAAAAAAATATACACTAACAGAACAAAAAAACATTTTAATTTTACAAGTCATGATTTCCATTTATTTGATAAAAATAATAAAAATAATAATAAAAAAAATAAATATATTTTATTTTTAGATTCCGGATTACTTGGAAATAGTGATTTTACACTTTTTTCAGTTAATTTACCATTCGATAAAACAGAATACGTTCAAAAATTAAAGAATTTTTTTTCAATTCTAGAAAAAAAATATAATTTAAAAACAATCATATCGCCCCATCCAAAAACAAATCTTCGTGAATTAAAAAAAAATTTCAAGAAATTTAAAGTCATCCCAGGTAAAACTGAAAAACTGATTGCAAACTCCCAATTTGTAGTAATGCATAAAAGTACAGCTGTATCGTATGTTGTTTTATATCAAAAACCTCTAATATTGATTACTTTTGATCAGATAAAAGACATTTGGTATGGAAAAGATATTACCAATCTTAAAAAATTGTTGGGCGTTAAAGAGTTGAATTTAGATAGATTTAAGGTGGAAAAAAACTTATGCTTTCCCATCAACAAAATTAAATATAAAAAATATATTCACAATTTTATTAAAAGCGAAAATGTATTATATGAAAAGTATTCAAATGGAATATGCAAGGCAATTTCAAATTTATAAAAATTCAATAAATTTACTTGATTGCACTCTTCGAGATGGTGGTTACCATAATAATTGGCATTTTTCGGAATCCCTGATTCAAAAATATTTTGACACAATGAAGCAAATTGGTATTTTTAATCTAGAAATTGGCTTAATTACCCTAGAAAGTGGTTTTGGCATAACTGGCAATATAAAAAAAGATTTTTTTAAAAAATTTAGAATTGACAAAAATACTAATTGTGGAATCATGATTAATTCGAAGGAGTTTATGACCGGTACTGCAAAAGTTAATAATTCGAAATTCTTAAAATTAGTAAATGCGATACCAAAAGAAATTAAATTTGTTAGATTCGCATGTCACATAAATGAAGTAATACCAACTATAAAAATATTAAAAAATAATAACATTCACAATAATATATTTATAAATATTATGCAAATCTCTAGCATACCTAAAAATAAAATAGAAAATATTTCTAAATATACAAACAAATCAAATATAGTTCGCAACCTTTATATTGCTGATAGCTTTGGTTCACTGTCTCCAAAAAAAACTAAAACAATTTTAAATGTTATTAAAAAGAATTATGATTACAATATAGGTATTCATGCGCACGATAATTTGGGATTAGCACTTACAAATAGTTTGGCGGCAGGTTCTGGTCTTGCAAATTGGATTGACTCTACAATTCTTGGTATGGGAAGGGGTGCTGGCAATCTTAAAACTGAAGATATTATAAAAAAATTATCATTTAATATAAAAAAACAGAGTAAATTAAAGAAACTTATATACGATTATTTTCATCCGTTAAAAAAAAAGCATAAATGGGGTAAAAACAAATTATATAATTATGCAGCAAAAAAAGAAATACATCCCACATATATTCAGGAGTTATTGCAAAATCCTATTTATGGAAAATTAGAATACAGTAAAATACTAAAATCTTTGAATAAATTTAATACAAAAAAATTCAACCCATACAATCTTTTAAACTTAAAAAGTTTCTTAAATCAAAATAATAATAAACAATATAACCAAAATGAAATAAAAGTTAATAGAGACGTCTTAGTAATTGGACCCACCAAGTTGACACACAAACAAAAAAAAATATGCTCTGATTTTTACAAAAAGCCACATAAGACAACAACATTTGCTTTAAATACAGCGGTCAGTGTTCCAGAAAAATTTTTAGATTACAGAATTTCCTGTCATCCCCAAAGAGTTGTTTCAGATTTTCATTTTCATAAAAATAATAATACAAAATTAATTATTCCAATAAATTTTTTAAACAAAAATGTATTTAAAATTTATCAAAAAAATAAAAAAAACTTATGTAACTATAATATTAATGTTGAAAAAAATAAAAAGGAGCCTTACAAATTTGGTAAAAATATCATCAATTTGGATAGTCCGTTAGCCCTATTATATTTGTTTTCAATTTTACATAAGAGACAAATATTCTCAATAACTTTAGTTGGCTTTTGTGGGTTTGATAAAGAAAATCCTTTTCAAGATGATACTCAGAAATATCTTAACTTTTTTAAGAAAAAAAATAAAAAAATTGAGATAAAAATTTTAAAACCAACAAGTTATACTATTTAAAAATGAATACGGTAATAATTATTCCAGCGAGGTTTAAGTCAACAAGATTTCCTGGAAAGCCACTAGCATTGATAAAAAAAATTCCGATGATTATAAGAGTTTTGAACATATGTTCTAAAGTTTTGCCACAAAAAAAAATTTTTGTTGCAACTGATGACGTCAAAATACTTAATGTAGTAAAAAACTCAGGATACAATGCTTTGATTACATCAAAAAAACACAAAACTGGTACAGATAGAGTTGCCGAGGCGGCTAAAAAAATTAAAGCAAAAATTTACATTAATGTACAAGGTGACGAGCCTTTAATTGATCCTTCGGATATAAAAAAAATTATAGAAGTTAAAAAAAAAAATTTTTCAGACATAGTTTGTGGCTACTGTGAACTTAATAAATTAGAAAATCCATACGATACAAATTTGATCAAAGTTGCCTTAAATCAAAAAAAATATTTGCTATACATGTCTAGAAATGCAATTCCGTTTTCTAAAAATAATACAAAAGGTATAAATTTTTTTAAACAGGTCTGTATTTACGCGTTTAATAAAGATGAGTTAAGGTTCTTTAGCAAATTTAAAAAAAAGTCCATTACTGAAAAAATTGAAGACATTGAAATTTTAAGATTTTTTGAGTCAAATAAAAAAATAAAAATGGTTAAATTGTCCAATAGTAGTATTTCCGTTGACAGCAAAAAAGATATAAAAAAAGTTGAAAAATACTTAAAATGAAAAAAAAAATTATACTAATAACCGGAGTTGCTGGTTTTATTGGATCGTCCATTGCAAAAAAGATTAAAAATAAATACAAACTTTTCGGTATTGACAACTTATCTACTGGAAAAAAAACAAATATACCAAAAGAGGTAACATTTTATAAACTTGATCTTTCAAAAAAAAACTGTTTAAAAAATTTTCCAAGAGTTGACTATATTATGCATTTAGCTGGGCAATCATCAGCTGACAAGAGTTTTAATAATCCGATATTAGACTTGCAAAAAAATACCCAGTCCACCTTGAACATAATTGAATACGCCAAAAAAAAAAGGGTCAAAAAAATAATTTATGCTAGCTCAATGTCAGTGTACGGAAATATAATAAAAAAAAAATTATCAGAAAATGAAAATGTTAACCCAGTATCTTTTTATGGAGTTAGTAAACTATCATCAGAAAAATATTTGAGCTTATTAAACCCAAATGTTAATTATACAATATTAAGAATGTTCAATGTTTACGGTCCAGGGCAAAATTTAAAAGATCTTAATCAAGGCATGGTAAGTATTTACTTGTCACAATATTTGTATAAAAAACAAATACTGGTTAAAGGATCGGTTGAGAGAATTAGGGATTTTATTTATATAGATGATGTGGTTAATATATGGATCAAGTCAATAAATAATAGTATTAAAAATGAAATTTTTAATGTTGGAACTGGAATAGGATATTCAGTAAAAAATTTAATAAAATTAATATCAAATACAGCGAATATTAAAGTTATTAATCCTACCCAAGGTGATCAATTTAAAATAGTAAGTAATAATAAAAAATTAAAAAAATATTTTAAATTAATTAATTTTGTTAATTTGAAATTGGGTGTTGAAAAATTTAAAATATATGCGATTCGACAACTTAAAAAGCAAAATTTACATTGAAAATTCACAAATTTATTTAATAAAAAAAACAAAATTTTTTTTTCAATACTTAAAAAAAAAAAATATAAATTTAGCAAAAAGTAGTTTTTGCTACCTTAGTTCCTACGGAAATACATTAGGAGCAGCTCTATTAAATTATTGGATAAAAAAAAATTCCTTTAATTTATTTTTTTTTGTATTAAAAAATATTTTATCTGTTTCCTCACTAAAATATTTAAAATCTACCAAAGTTAAAAACGTAACATTTAATAATTTGATAGTTACATGGGGAAGAAAAACAGATTTCAAAAACGGAAAATTTATAGACAGGTTCTTAAATATTAATTCTGATCACATTCGAAAATCCTTAATCATTGTGATTTATAGTGGATCAGCACTACCCAGACAAATACCTGGCAATGTTGTAATTTTTTATTTTTCGAGAAATAAAAAAAATTTATTATATTTTGCAAAATCAATAATTTATTTTTTTAAAAAAAACAATTGGTCATTAACAAAGTTTATTCATTACTTTTCGTATAACACTCAATTTGCAGAAATAGTTCTATTTTTTATTAAAGATTTAATTAATAAAAATGAAATAAAAAAAATTATAATGCCTTATGAGGGTCAAATTTATCAAAATTTGATATTCTTAGAAATAAAAAAAAACTTTCCGCAATGCAAAAACTTTGGGATCGTCAATGCAATGCTGCCAGCTTTGCCATTAAATTTTTTTTATAGAAATGGATCACCAGACATCCTTTATCTGTCTAGCAAGGATCAACATGAAATATTTGTTAAACACTTGTGTTGGCCAAAGGAAAAATTACGTATCACTGACAACATCAGATTAAAAAAAACATTAAATAAAAATTATGCAAAAAAAAATTTGATTTATTTGCCTATTGAATTGATTGAGGTTAAGAAATTGAAGAAAATTTTTTTAATATTTTTTAAAAAAAATGTCCCCTTTTGCCATAAATTTCAAATCAGAAATCATCCACAACGAATTAATTCCCAAGCTCATAGAAGTTTTGAAAATGAATTAAAACAACTTCTACTAGACCATAATAATTTTGCACAGGAAGTAGATCGTAATAATTTTAAAAAAAATAATATTAAGTTAAATTTTTACATAGGATGCACAACATCATTTATAGAAAATTTAGTAAAAGGTGGTGAAATAATTCACATGACGTCGAACCCAGTCCTTGATTGCTACTCTTCAAAATTATGGGAAAATATTTTAATCAAACCGGTTGGTGCAAATATTTTTAAATATAGCGTCCTAAGCAAAAATAGCATAATTAGGTTAAGTCACAATAGTTTTGGACTTAAAAACTTAAGAGTGTTATGACGATTGTTAATTTTTATAGGGGCGTATAGTTGTTATTATCTACTAACCAAAAATATATAAAATATTAATTACACTTGGATTCATAAAATTTACATAGGTTGCTAATTTTATTGGTAATTTGTTGTAAGAAAATGTATTTAAAATTATGCAAATAAAAAATTTTTATAAAAATAAAAAAGTTTTAATAACAGGGGCCACTGGTTTTAAGGGAGCTTGGTTATCTTTATGGTTGCATATGTTAGGAGCCAAAGTCTTTGCCATTGGTTATTCTCCTAATAAAAATAAAAATTTCTTCCACTCCTTAAATCTTAAAAATAAGATTAATATTAATATTTTAGATGTTAGGAATAAAAAAAAATTATCTAACTACATTGATAAAATTAAACCTGAGTTAATTTTTCATTTAGCTGCTCAGCCTTTAATTCTAGAATCTTACAAAGAGCCCTTCAAGACTTATGAGATTAATACATTAGGAACATTGAATATACTGGAGATTTCAAGAAATAGTAAGTTTGTAAGATCTCTAGTTTGTGTAACATCTGACAAGTGTTATGAAAGCAATTTTTCAACTAGAGGCTTTAAAGAGAGTGACAGATTGGGAGGTGTTGATCCATATAGTGGATCTAAAGCAGCAGCAGAAATTATAATTAAAACTTATATAGAAAGTTTTCAAAAAAAACAAAATAGGCTCGGCATTGCAAGTGCAAGAGCTGGCAATGTCATGGGTGGGGGGGACCAGTCTCCCAATAGATTGATTCCGGATATAGTAAATTCTCTAAATAGTAATAAAAAAATTATTTTAAGAAATCCAGATTTTAACCGTCCTTGGCAACACGTTCTTGATCCTTTGTATGGGTATTTAATTCTTGGAGCAAAATTATATAAAGACCCAAAAAAATATTCTGGACCATGGAATTTTGGTACAGAAAAAAATACAGTCACAAGTGTTTTGAAAATTGTTAAATATGCAATAAAAAATTGGGGACATGGAGAGTTACTTATTAATAAGGAGAAACAACTTTACGAGCAGACAAACCTTCAGTTAAATATTGACAAATCTAAGCAAATTCTCAAGTGGAAACCGAAATACAAAATTCAAGATAGTGTTAAATTGACGATCGAGTGGTATAAGCAAGTATTAAGAAAAAAAATTACAGCTGAAGAAATAACAAAAAAACAAATTACAGATTATATCAAGTAGATAGTGTGAAAAAAAATAACTATAAAATTAAAAAAATACCCATTATCAAAAATCCAAAAGGAAACTTATATAAAATAGTTTCTAAAAATCATTATTTTTACAATAAATTTGGAGAAATATATTTATCAGAAGTAATTCCGAGAAAATTTAAAGGTTGGAAATATCATGAAAAGAGAACACAAATAATCACAGTTGTTTCAGGGAAAGTTAGATTTTTTTTTAAAAAAAAAATTACAGAAAAACCTGCCTTTGTTGATTTGGGATATCCAAACAACCTTTATTTATTAAAAATAGAACCCAAGACTCACTATAGCTTTGAATGTAAATCCAAAACAAGAGCTTTGATTATAAATTTGATAGATGAGGTGGTAAAATGAAGTTAGTTATATTAGCGGGCGGTAAAGGAACTAGATTGTCCGAATATACAAAAAGCATACCAAAGCCAATGGTACCTATTAAGAAAAAACCTATAATTACACATATCATTAATCACTATTATAAATTCGGAGTAAGAGAGGTTGTAATTGCCTCTGGATACAAGCATGGCATTATTAAAAATTATTTTAAAAAAAATATTATTCATAAAGATTTAAAAATTAAAGTAGTTAATACTGGATTAAATACTTTAACAGGTTTGAGAATTAAAAAATTAAAATTTCTATTTTCAAAAAAAGAAAATTTTTTTTTAACTTATGGAGATGCTGTTTCTAATGTTGATTTAAAAAAACTCTTAAGTTTTCATCTTAAACATAAAAAAATTGCAACACTAACAGCTGTGCATCCTCCTGCTAGATTTGGAGAATTAAAAATAAAGAATTCAAAAATAATCGAATTTAATGAAAAGCCCCAGTTAACAGATGGTTGGATCAATGGTGGTTTTTTTGTTTTTAATTATAAAATATTCAATTTTCTAACTAACAAAAACATTATGTTGGAAAGAGACCCTATTCAGAAAATTATTAGTAAAAAAAATTTTATGGCATTTCAGCACAATGGGTTTTGGATGTGTATGGACACAGCCAGAGACAAGACTTTATTAGAAAAAATTCTCAAATAAGAATGCGAAATTTAGTTAGCGTTATAATGAACTGTTATAACGGAGAGAAATATTTAAAAGAATCTATTGAAAGTGTAATAAATCAAAATTACAAAAATTGGGAATTAATTTTTTACGATAACTCTTCCAACGATTCTAGTAAAGATATTTTTTTTAACTACCAAAAAAAAGACAAAAGACTAAAATATTTTAAAAGTAAAAAAAAAGAAAAATTAGGATTAGCTAGACTAAATGCATTCAAAAAAACAAAAGGTGTTTTTTTTTTATTTTTGGACTGCGATGATCACATATTGCCTAATAAATTAACTGTACAAACTAGACTATTTAAAAATAAATTTGTGGGGGCTGTCTACAGCAATTCTATGTTTTTTTCTAAATTTTTTAAAAAAAAGTTATATAAAAAATATTTCATTAAAAAACTAAGCAGTATATTTTATAATTTGATTGAGAATTACAACATTAGCTTAGATACTGTTATTTTTAAAAGAGAAGCAGTTGAAAAATTATCTCAAGGACTGGATCCCAAATTTAATCTAATACATGATCTTGATCTAATAATACGTTTGAGCAAAATATCTCAGATTAAATATTGCCCAAAAGTCCTTTCTTATTGGAGAGCGCATCATAGTAGCACTAGCAATAATGCTTATTTAAGATTTGTTAAAGAAAAAAAAATTTTTGAAAAAAAAATAATTAATTTATATTCTAATGACACGAAGCTAATGAAAGCACTCTATCAATTTAGAGAAAAATATTATGTAGAAGAATGTGTTGGATATTTATTAGAGGGTAATAATTTAAAAGCCAAAAAAGCGCTAGAAAGAGTAAAAAGAAACAAATTTAAGTTTCTATTATTTGTATTCTCTAGCATCCCTTTTGGTAATTTTTTTATTAAGTATTTAATTTATATAAATAAGACAATTTTGTTGAGATGATTAAAAATAGGGCTTATCTAAAAAAATTTAATTTAAACAAACAAAACAAAGAGTTTAAAATGAGAACAGATATTGAAAGTAAAAATTATTTTAATGAGAATAACTAAATGATACATTTTAAAATATTTGAGACTATTAATTGGGATTTAATAGAAAATTTAAATAATATAAAAAAAAATACTTCACTTTATGTTTTTCAGTTACCGGAGTGGATAGATGTTCTTCTAAACAATTTAAATAGTTCTGATAAATTAAAAATTGTATTTATATACAATCACTATACTATTATTTTAGTAGCACCTCTTTGCATCAGGAGTATTTACGGTTGCAAAGAGCTTTGTTGGTTATCATCAGATATCATCGATTATAATAATGCTATTATTTCAGATTCCTTCAACTATGACGATAATGATTTTAAAAGTCTATGGGAAAAAATTATCAAACTCTTAAGTAACGAATGTGATCTAGTTTATCTAAATAAAAATCCTGAATTTATTGTATCCAAGAGTAACCCATTATTAAATTCTCAATATAAATACTATCAAAAATCCTATCAATTAAATCTTAATAGGTTTGATTATGAAAGTTTTTATGACTATAAAAATAACAATAAATCTAAACAAACAGACAGAAGAAAAGAAAAAAAATTAAATGACGGTAATGATTTGATTTATTCTAATGAAAAAATTAACCTTACTAATTTTCAATTAGTAGAAGAATTAATTTTTGAGAAAATGTTTTCTTATCAAAGCAAAAAAGAAAAAACTTTTAATTATGAAAATATGGTAAATCAATATAAAGAATTAATTAGTCGCAACAATTCAGATTATAAATTTAATTTAAGTATTTTAAAAAAAAATAATAAAAAAATTTCCTCCATACTTGGTGTTATATTCAATGGTGTTTACTATTATTTGATTCCCCTTACCCACAGGTCAGAATTTAAAAAACTATCTCCAGGTAGGTTTCATATAATGAACTTAATTAATTGGTCTATTGGCAACAATATTCAAAGTATTGATTTTACAGCGGGTGATGAGCTTTATAAATATAACTGGTCAAATAATGACTTTAAAATGTTTTACTATATTAAGCCCTTAAGCTTAAAGGGTATTGTTAGGTTTGTTTTATTGAGCCTTTATTATAAACTGAGAAAAAATTATTTTTTAAAAAAAATTTATCATTATATTCAATATGAAATTTAAATATTTAATAATAAATTTTTTATCAACATTTTTTAATTATCTTAAAATTAACAATCACTTTAATTTTAGAATTTTAATGTTACATAATATTGAAAAAAAAAATTTTCAATTATTAGAAAATAATCTTAAAACATTAAAAAAAAATTATAATTTTATTAATCCAAATATATTAAAAAAATCTAACTATCCCAAAGGAAAAAACAATCTACTTATAACTTTTGATGATGGATTCAAAAGTAATTATATTTTTGCAAAAACTATTTTAAAAAAACTTAAAATCAAAGGAGTTTTTTTTATTGTTACTGATTTGACAAATTCTAACAATCACAGAAAAAAAAAATTGATTATTAAAAATATATTTCCAGAAAAAAATTTGTCTAATAGCTCTAAATATAATGCGATGTCATGGAACGATGTAAGAAAGCTTGAGAAAATGGGCCATATTATTGGGTCTCATACCAAATCACATTTAAGATTGAGTGATATAAAATCACTACCTAAGTTAAGAAACCAAATTATTGCACCAATTAATGTATTTAAAAAAAATAAAATAAAAAAACCTATTTTTTTTGCATATTCTTTTGGAGATTTTTCTAGTTTTAATAAAAAATGTTTTGATATAGCTAAAAATAAATATAAATTTGTTTTTTCTGGAATAAGAGGGGACAATATTAAACCAAAGAAAATAATGTATCGTGACAATATTGAAGATAATTATTCCTTAAATACGATTAATTTTTTTCTTAGGGGTTATTCTGATTTTCTTTATAAAAAGTACAGAAGAGTATTTTCTTCTTTTTAATTTCTTTCTACTACAAAATCTTCCAAAACCAGGATATCCATCTCGGTTCTAAGAAAACAATTAATTGCTTCCTCAGGCTTTCTGACTATTGGTTCATTTTCATTAAATGAAGTATTTAGTAACATGGGAACTCCAGATATTTTTGAGAATGTGTGTATTAAATTGTAAAAATGTTCATTAAACTTTTTAGTAATAGTTTGCACCCTTCCAGTGCCATCAATATGAGTGACTCCCGGTATTAAATGTTTTTTGTTATCGTTTATTTGTTCTACGCATGACATATAAGGATTGTAATGATCGTTTCCAAACCAGTTATTTTTTTCTTCAAAAAGTATAGATGGTGCAAATGGTCTAAAGCTTTCTCTTCTTTTAATTTTTTTATTGATTATCTCTTTGATATTTGGGCTGCAAGGATTTGCTAAGATTGATCTATTACCAAGTGCTCTTGCCCCAAACTCCATTCTTGAATTAAAAAATCCTATTACATTATTGTCAAATATTTTTTGTGCGACTAAATTATTTAATTCTAATCTATTTTTATAATATCTTATTTTAAATTGCTTTAGTCTTTGATCATTATTAATTATTTTTTCTATATCTTCGTTATTGTAAGTAGAACCAATAAATGGTGTAGTAAGATTTGCAAAGCTATCTTTGTTTTTTTTTCTAAATGTTATAAGCGCAGAACCGATTGATCCTCCCGCATCTCCAGGAGCGTAGGGTATAAATATTTTTTCAAAATAACTGTTAATTAAAATTTGATTATTTGCTAATGAATTCAGAGCACATCCCCCTGCATAGACCAAATTATTAGAGAAATTTATTTTTTTAATTTCTCTGCATATATTTCTCAAAAAAAACTCAAATATTTTTTGAGCTGAACTCGCAATGTTGGCTTTGTATTGCGTAAAATCTTGATTATTTTGCAATTCCTCCTTTTTGAATAATCTGAATATTTCATCATTAAAAATTTGGTTTTGCTTTAATTGATTTGAAAATTTGTATTCGAAATCTCTATCTGTATGGTTAAAATATTTAGTATTTAAAGAAAAAAGGGTATCTTTTTTAAAAATTTTTTCCTTTATAAGTTCAAAAAACTCAGGCTTTCCATAGGAGGATAGCCCCATAACTTTGTATTCATCACCATAATTTTTGAATCCAATCAGCTGAGTTATTGCTTCGTAAAATATACCCAATGAATGTGGAAAATAGATTTTTTTTATTACCTTAATACCTTCCTCATTACATTTGGCTATAGATAAACTACAAAAATCACCAAAACCATCTATTGATAATCCTACCGCATCTTTAAAGCCAGAGGCATAATAGGCAGAGGCTATGTGTGAAATGTGATGATCTATATAATGGGTATTCACCCTTGATCCAAAATTACAATTATTCGATTGGTTGTTTATAGAATTTTTGATTGATATTTTTTTTTTAATTCTTTCTGTTATTTCGTATTTTTTTTTTCCCAGTAGATAATTTTTAAAAAAAAATAAACTTTTTCTTCCAAAATTAGAAAGCGGGTTGGTATTTAATGAAATATCAGTAATTTCCGAAGAATCTATTCCCGTGGATTTAAGACATTCTTCAATGGACTGAATCGGAACTCCAGCCCAATGTTTAATTCGATTTACTCTTTCTTCTTCTATTCCAAATAACAATTTGCCATCTTTTATTAAGCAGGCAGATGAGTCCGCGTGATTAGCATTTAAGCCAAGTATTATAGACATGAATTATTGATTGTGTTTTTTTTTAATTTCTGAAAATATCCACTCGTACGTTTTTTCAAGACCTTGATATAAGGTAAATTTTGGCTCCCATTTAAGTTGTGACCTTATAAGAGTATTGTCACTGTTTCTTCCCATAACACCCTTAGGTTTGTCGAGTTGGTAATTTTTTTTTACTCTTTTATCAGAAATTTTTTCAATTTTTTCTATCATTTCATTGATAGATACTTGCTCTTCACTTCCAATATTAATAGGGCCATGATGTTCAGAATCAAATAGTTTTAGAGTTGCCTCGACACAGTCATCAATATAAAGAAATGATCTTGTTTGGTTTCCATCTCCCCATACATCAATTTTTTCTTCATTGTTTAAAATTGAACTGATTACTTTTCTGCATAAAGCAGCAGGGGATTTCTCTCGCCCTCCATCATAAGTTCCATTGGGACCATATATATTATGATATCTTGCAACCTTAACGTCAAGACCGTAGTCTTCAAAAAAGTGTCTACACATTCTTTCCCCAAAAAGCTTTTCCCATCCGTAACCATCCTCAGGCATGGCAGGGTAAGCATCAGACTCTTTTAGCCCAGTAATTTTTGGATCCTTTTGAAGATCTGTATTGTATGCGCAGGCACTAGAAGAAAAAAAATATCTTTTAATTTTAAATTCTTTGCAAGCCATCAGCATGTGAGTATTAACGAGCACTGATAACATGCAAAGAGCCTTGTTGTTTTCAATAAATCCCATACCGCCCATATTGCAGGCCATATTGATTACATCATCCATTCCCTCAGTTGCTTTGTAGCAATTTTCCTTAATGGCCATATCTAGTTCTAAATTCTCAGCTTTATGAAAACATTGATACCAATCATCAAAAGGCTTGATATCCGTAGCTCTTACTTGGTATTCTCTATTTATTAGCTCTTTGACTAAATGACCACCAATAAAACCACCAGCACCAGTTACTAAAATTTTTTTCATATACCTTTTTTTTGTTGTATGTTGTTAATACACAAATATTACTTAATTTAAATAATTTTTTAACTAACAGTTCAATGACATTAAATATAGAGAAATTTAAAAAAAAACTAACAGTTATTGTTCTCTGTGGAGGAAAAGGCCAAAGATTGAGGCCTTTAACATCGGATATACCCAAACCTTTAATCAAAATAAAAAGTAAAGCCTTGCTGGAGTATATAATTAACCATTTATTGAAGTTTAATATTAAAAATATTATTGTTGCGTCAGGATACAAGAACCATCTAATTAAAAAATTTATAAGTAATAAATATAAAAATAAAGTTGAGGTTATAAATACTGGAATTAAAACAGATATATTAACAAGGATAAAAAAAATTACAGAAAAAAAAGAGGGCGATTTTTTGGTATGTTACGGTGATACATTGGTAGATATTAATATAAACAAATTAGCTAAATTCTACTTATTGAACAAAAATAAAATCGTACTATCAAGCTATGAACTTAAGTCCTCTTTTGGTATTGTTAATATAAATAAAAAAAATAATGCTGTTTTGAAGTTTGAGGAAAAACCAAACCTTGGTGTCTGGTTTAATATCGGATATATAATATTTTCTCAAAAATATTGCAAAATGTTATCAAAGTTTAAAAAGTTTGAGTTTTTTTTAAATTTTTGTGCAAATAAAAAACTAATGAAATCGTTTAAGCACCTAGGTAAACACATTACAGTTAATACAATAACCGAGTTAGAAAATGCAAAATCTCAAATTAAAAAATTTATATGAAAAAAAAGATTAACTTTTGGAAAAATAAAAATGTTTTAATAACTGGAGCCGCAGGTTTTGTAGGGTCTAATTTATCTAAAAATTTAAGCAGTAGGGAGGCAAATGTTGTAGGACTTATTCAAAGCAAAAAGAAAGAAAGTTTATTATTCTATGAAAAAATCGATAAAAAAATAAATTTAGTATTTGGAGATATTAATGATCGATCTTTAATAAAAAAAATTTTAATTAAATTTGACATCGAAATATGTTTTCATTTGGCTGCTCAAGTAGAAGTGGGTATGGCGAAAAAAGACCCTTTTGGCACTTGGGAAACCAATGTAAGAGGGACTTATTCTTTGCTAGAAACAATCAGGGAAAATAAAAAAAAGATTAAATCTATAATTGTAGCTTCTTCAGACAAGGCCTATGGAGAACATGGAATCAAAAAAATGCCCTACCAAGAAGATTATAGTCTTTTACCAATATTTCCATATGACACATCAAAAGCATGCGCTGATATGATTGCAAGATCCTATACTTCTAAATTATTTAAATTACCAATTGTAATTTCAAGATTTTCAAACATATATGGACCTGGTCAATTAAATTTTACAGCCTTAATACCTGATGCAATTACTTCGTGCATAAATAAAAAATTATTTAAAATGAGAGGAAACGGGGAGGCTATAAGAGATTTTGTTCATATAGATGATATCGTTGATGTGTATAAGCTTTTATCAGAGAGGCTTTATATGTCACCAGCAAAGTATTCTGGAGAGATATTCAACGCAGGAACCAACTCGCCTAAAAAAATCAAAGATGTAGTGAAACAGATTTATCTATTTAAGAAAAAATTCAAAGAATATAAGTCAATAGTTAAGAATATAAAAAAGAACAGAACCCAGGGTGAAATATCAGTTCAGTTCATGGATTATAAAAAACTTTATAAGTATTTTAAATGGAAGCCAAAAAAAAATTTCGAAAAATCTCTTCCTTCCTTATTTAAATGGTATGAAAACTATTTAAAAAATAACTAATGACCATAGCTATTGACTTTGTAGGAACTAATCTTGGCAGTGGCACCAAAACTTATAACATAAACTTTTGCAATGAGCTTAGTTCATTAGATCTTACTCAAAATATAAAGATATTCATTTGCAAGAATTATTTAAAAGAGCTTAGCAGAGAAATCAATGAAAATAATCAAATAGAATATGTAATCAAGCCTAACTTTTTGTCCATAGCTTTGCTTAGATTGTTATGGATGCAATTTGTTTTTCCATTTCAGCTAAAATTAATGGGTGTAAAAAAACTTTATTCCCCAATGAATTTTTCACCGCTTATTGCTAAATTCTTAAACATTAAAGTTATTTTATGTTTACATTCAAATTTACCATGGGTGTATTTTGATTTAATGCCAGGCAATCTAGTACGGAATTTTATTACCAAGAAAATGATGGAACTATCGATCAAAAGCTGCGATCTTCTAATCGTAGATTCCCACTTTGCAAAAAAAGAAATTGTAGAAATTCTAAAACTAGATCTAAAAAAAATAGAAGTAGTTTACTTAAATATCAATAATAAATACTTTTCTTTAGTTGATAATAAAAAAATAATTAAAAACTTCAATTATGAATCTAAGTATATTTTGTCAGTCATGTCCTGTGTTAGATATCACAATATAATAAATCTTTTAAAAGCATTTAAAAAATTAACTAGTGATTTAAATTTTGATATAAAGCTAGTTTTGGTTCTTCAAATCTTAGATAAAAGTTATTTTTTAGAAATAGAAAAATTCATCAAATCTAATTGTAAAGAGGATCAAATTGTGATTTTTTCAAACTTGAGTAGTGACAATTTACCCAACCTTTACAGATATGCGGAGCTTTATGTATTTACTTCTTATTGCGAAGTATTTGGTTTGACCTCGTTAGAAGCAATGTCACAAAAAACTCCTGTGGTAATTTCTAACAAATCTTCCTTGCCTGAGATTAATGGTAATGCAGCAATATATTTTGATCCAGATGATATTGATGAAATTGCAAACTCTCTTAAAATGATATTAATGAACAACTCTTTAAGACAAAAATTAATTGAAGAGGGAATTACTCTACTAAAAAAGTATAATATCAATGATAATATTAAAAAAACTATCAGTATTATTAAAAATATTAATTAAGAATTTTATTTATAAATTATATCAAAAAATATTTTTTTATATTTATAGTTATTGAGATTTTCGTTACCAATCGGAGATGCCCCAATCCATCCGTTGTAATAAGTAAAATTTTCTAATTTTTTTTGTCTTGGTTTTTGATACCATTTTATTTCTTTTAGATGCTGGATAGGATTATTAAAATAATTATTTTTATGAATTCTTAGTATGTTTTTGCTCAAATTAAATGTGAACAAAATAGCTATTATTGAAAAAAAAATAGTTTTTTTTCGTAAAAAGTTTGTTTTTGGTAATACTAAAAAAAGTATAGTTAACAATAAAAATAATGTGTGATGATATCTAATTACAGGTGTTTTTAAAAAGAGGATCAGGTTTGAAAAAAATAGCGTCAATATAAGAGATTTTTCCCACACGAGAGAAGAAGAGCTTTTTATTACTTTAGTAGATGCTACCATCAAAACAACTATAAATGCAGACAGTCCAAAGTACGTTAAAAATTCTTCTGATACAATTCCAAACCAAGTTTTAACCCAATTATAATCTTGCAGATATTCCTGCCCAGATAAAGATCCCTTATAAGAATCGAAACCTTTGGTATGAGCTTCTATTGTCGACATTATTTTGTAAGCAATGTCTTGGCTATTCCAGTTAAGTTGACTAAAGCATGTAAAATATAGAGGATAAATTAGACAACCAGTCCATAAAATATTTTTTCCAAAATAGCTAAGACTAAAAACAAACAAAACAAGAAACTCTTTTTTTAGGAAAAATTTACTATTCTTATATTTAATCATTAAAAATAAAGGAATGACAAAAGAAAATATAAAAAATAATTTAATTCCTGTCAGAAAGAGGCTAATTATTAATGTTAAATTAATAGCAGCACTTTGTTGAGTTTCTAAGATATTTTTATATTTGAAGGATAGGTATATAAGGAAACAAAATAATAGTATTCCAGGACGGTCAAGGCCAAATTCCTTTAGTCGTGTATATTTCATTAAAAAGAAAAAAATAAATACACCCAGCAATATAAATAATAAATTATCATTAGTTTCATCACTTTTTATGCACTCTGTAATAAAATAGGATAGAATTAAAAATAACGTTATTGCATTTATAATATGTATGTTTTGAAGAAAAGTTTCATTAAAATTTAAATAAGAGTGAAGTAGTAGCCATATCGATCCATAGCCATAATGATGATGCAAGAAGTTTATTCCAACAATATACTTGGAGTTATCAGAGTTGATAATTTGTCCCCCATGATAATGAGCCAAGTCATCAGAAAAGCCACTACTATAAATTTGAGCTAAACTCAAAAATAGCATAGCCAATAAGATCAAAGTTGTGCTTTTATTAAAATTTAAATGAATTTTTTTTCTATAGATCGTTAAAATAACTATACTGATAATTAAATTACAATAAATAACCATGTCATTTAATGGTATAAAAAAGTTTAGTAACTGAGCAAGAAAACCTGTTGCAATTAACCCTAAGATCGAAGTTTCTAGTGAATTTAATTTTAAGTTTTTAAAAATAATTAATTTAAATAAGATCAATCCATTAGAAACAACAATAAATAAAAATAAAAAAAAATGAATTATTATACTAGACATTTTTATGTTTTAGATAAAATAAGACTATAACGTAGGCCACAATACTGAGTATTAAAGCAATATACGATTTAAAAAAAATAACATTTAACAAATAGGGAGTGATAGCAAAAGCCAAGTACGGAATAAAGGTCAACTTAGCAGCAGTTATTCTTAGTAAGAGATGATGAAAATGATTTTGATCTGGTTCAGCTGGAGACTTGTTGTTTAGTAATCTTTCTAATACGATTCTGATTAAGTCTACAGATGGTAAAAATACCAGTAAAATTATTTGATCAAATAAAATATAATTGTTATTAAATAAATTAATAAATATCAGTGAAAATAAAATTGAAAGTAAATTGACTCCTGAATTTCCAATGAAGATTTTATTTAGTAAATTTGGTATTAAAATAATAAATAAAGAAATTATAATCGCTAAATAAAATAGATTATTTATACCGGTGATTATTAGGATTGCTATTATCCAATATATACACAAACCGATGGCAATTCCGTTAAGCCCATCTGAAAAATTTAAAGCGTTATATATAAAAAAAATACAAAAAACTGAAAAAAATAGAGAGGCTTGGTTTAAAACTATAATGTACTTTATATCCTGAAAGATAAGTGCGTTTATAACTAAACTTTTGTCTAGTGGTAGAATGATAAGTAGACATGTTAATAAAAAAAAAGTTTTAACTTTTGCCCCTAGATGCCTTCTGTCGTCAATAAAACCTATTATAAAAAAAAATATTAGCAAAAAAAGCCAAAGCATTAATTGCTTTAGTGAAATTGATGCCGAGTAGTTTTGGTATATAAGAGCTCCAATTAAATAAGGTAAAATTATCAAGCCACCAATAGAGGCAATTGATTCAGAATGAACTTTCCTTATGGTATCGGGATTATCCATTATTTTTAAAGAGTTTGCTATTTTTTCTTTAAATAGTAATAAAAAAAGGCTAATAAAAAAAAATATTGTATGAAAAATATAATCTTGATTCATAAGGGTTGATACTTTCATAAACTAGAAAAACAAATGATTCAAAGCTTTATTGATAAAAATAAAAAAGACTTATTCATTGAGCTTTTAATATATCTTATTCCTTTTGCAATTATTGCAGGTCAAGCTCCTCTTAATTTACTTTCAAGCGCAGTATCTATTATTTTTCTAATTCTTATTTTAAAAAGAAAAATTTATAATGAATATAAGAATTATTTTATATTTTTATATTCCTTGATATTTTTCCTTATTATTAATTTAATATTTTCAATTAACCCCTATGTATCTGCTCAATCATCACTTAGTCTTATAAGATATTATTTTTTCTTTTTAGCGATCCTTTACTCATTAAATAACATAGATAATTTTAGATTAATTTTTACAAGAATGCTTTTTGTAGCAGTATTATTTGTTATTATAGATTCCTATATTCAATATTTTTTTAACAAGGATATTTTTGGTTATCCCAGTTTAAACAACAGATTAACAGGGCCATTTGGTTCAGAAAAAGTTGTTGGTGCATATATCTCAAAGCTAATATTTTTATCATTTAGTTTTTTAATAATAAAAAAAATTAACATTCGTTACATTTGTTTAATTGCTATAATAGCATTAACTTTAATAATACTCTCTAACGAAAGATCATCTAGCATAATGTTTGGAATATCATTATTGCTTTTTTTTATTTTCTGCCAAGTTAAGACCTTTTTTAAAATTGGTATATTTTCTTTTGTTGCAATGATTATGATCTTGCTATTTAATTATAATAATCAATTTAAGGAGAGGTTTATTAATGAGCCTGCCAAATATTACAAAGATAATCATCATAAAGCACATTTTTTAACAGCCATTGAAATATTTAAAGACAACCAAATTGTAGGATCTGGAATAAAAACCTTTAGAGTTGCATGTCACAACAAAAAGTATGAAAATATTAAAAGTATCTATTATAAAAATCGATGCACTACTCATCCACACAATTTGTATTTAGAAATTATTTCTGAAACTGGAATTTTGGGAATATTAATAATAGTCTCGGTAAATTTTTATATAGCTTTCCAATTAACTAAGGCTTTTTTCACAAAAACAAGGTTTAGAAATGAAATACTTTTTATTTTTTGTAATTTTTTTATTTTATTTTGGCCACTGCAGACCACAGGATCTTTTTTTTCAAGCTGGAACGGAGTTTTTTATTGGCTATTTTTTGCTTTCTTTTTTGATTTTAAAAAAAATATTTTAACAAAAAAGTCGATACAAACTTAGTTGTGCTTTAGTTGGAATTACAAAGAATCTTCTCGCGTTATAGTGAAATATTTCTATTAATTGATAATCATTACACTTTAAATTTTTTTTAGAAAACTCTTCAAAAAGCCCAGTTCTATTTTGGTATAAAAATAATTTTACTTTAGAGTTTTTGTCAAAAAATTTAGGATCGTATGTTTTTAAAACATTCTTTTGCTCAATATAAACGGGGACTTCATTTTTAAGATAAAAAAAACTATTAAAATTTGAAAAATATTGTTCATTTTTGTATTTATCATTCATAGTCATAATTATTTTTTTTTGATCAAAGATTTTACCTTCCATATTAAACTCTCCAGGAATAGTGATTAAAAAAGCAAAAGGCACAGTTACAATTAAAGAGCATACCATTTGTAGTTTAGCCAAATTATTTATAAATTTGAATTTAATTTCTTTTGCAAAAACACTAATCAATAAAAGCAAAGGAAGAAACCAGCGCGATTGGTAATTATTTAATATTAGAATCGATAATAAAAATAACACAATAAGTAATAATAAATGCTTATTCTTCCTGTAATCGAGAAAATAAACAAAAAACATACCAATTCCCAAAGTTCTAAATAAGTCTGTAGGTTGTAGAGGAACAATTAATTTAACGGGAATTAAAATTATTTGATAAAATTTAGAAAGTTGATCAGTAAAATCCATATTTGATGCTGTGAAAATTTGTTTACTATAAACATTCCACCACTCAAAATTTAATTCATTAATTGAAATAATCGGTAAGAATGGATCTTGATATATTTGATATTTTATTATCAAGAGTGGTAATTGTGCAATTACAAAGATAGCGCTACTAAAAATTAAAAGATAAATTTTATTTTTCCATCCAAAACTAGTGGTAAGTAGAATGTAAATTACTGCTATTATCAAAAATGGAAATAAAGTTACTTTTGACACTACTGCAAATATATTTAAAAAAATTATTAAAAGAGATTCTCTGTAAGAAATCTTATTTTTAAATATATGTATATATGCAATTGTATAAGCACATATATAGCATGGTAGTAAGTACATTTTTTGACTGGCTACTAAGGCTATTATATATGGACTAGAAAGAACAATTGTATTCCCAACCCAATCAGAACCAATTTTTTTTTCCTTAAAAAAGTAATTATTTGATAAAACTATAAAAAATAAATAAACAAAGTTTAAGTAACTTGAAGTGTTGATAAAGTTTAGTTGTAATCCAAATAGATTTACAAATTCATTAGCTCCTATTCCCAAATAGTCAAACCAGTGATTTATATAAAAAGTTCCATCTATAATTTTTTGAGGAATTTCTAAATGATACCTAATGCTATCTTCATCAGATGGGATTAAATCCGCAATAAAAAAAAAACTAATAATACTAATTAAAATAGTTTTCTTATTAAAATTTTCGTGAATAAAATTAAAAATTTTTGAATAATTATGTCTTAAAAAAACTCCTCCTAAAAACAAACTAGCTACTAAAGATGCTATAGAAAAAAATTTACTATTTATATTTAGCAAAAATAAATAAGCATTAATAAGATAAATCATAAAAAAAATAAGAGAAAAACTGAAAATGTTTAAAACTATATTCTTTTTTTTATTAAAAATAGAATAACTAACCATCTCAGCAAATGCATAAAAGCCTAGTAAAGATAATAGTATTATTGGCAAATGCATTTTAAGTCTCTCATTAAGAAAATATATTTTAATTATTTTTTAAAGCTGTTTTTATATGCTAAACATTTTAATTAATGAATATTATATTTACAGGATTTTTTCACCCAATATTAGGAGTAATATCTTCTCTTTTGTTGGTTTTTGGTTCTGAATTGTTGGGAAAATTTTTATTGGGAAGATTTGTTAAGCCATTCTTTTTTTTAAATTTTGCATTTGGTGTAATCTTTATTTCTTTAGTTTGTTACATTTTTATTATCTTGGGTATATCTAAATACACCAATACAGCCATTGCTTATTTTTTACTTACAATTGGAATATACAATGTGATTACTTTTAGAAATTTGAATTTTTATCAAAAAATAAATTTTAAAACATTTTATATTTTATTTATACTTTTATTATTGCTGATTGTATCAATTGCACCCCCCACTATGGCTGATGCTCTGGGCTATCATTTGGGTGTTGCAAATTATATAAACCAAAATCATAGCTGGCCAAACCCCAATATGTGGTTGCATGCAAATATTTCAGGTCTTGGTGAAGTTTACAATTCTTTAGGATTGCTAGTATATTCTGATGTAGTTGGTTCCCTGACTCAGTTTGTTGGTTTGTCATCGTTTTTATATTATTTTTCTAACATTATTAAAAATAAAGAAAGATTAGTTTTTTTCAATCTCTTTATTTTAGGTTCTCCAGTTCTTATTTTTCTTGTTTCAGGATCTAAATTTCTACTTTTCCCGCAGTTAATAACAACTTTAGTTTTGTATTTTTTAGTTTCTAGTAAAAAAGTTACTATTAATTTATTTTATATAATAGTTTTTTTACTTTGTGGTGCTACCAGTTTTAAACTATCTTTTTTTATTCCATCACTTGTATTAGGTATTTTTGCCTTAAGTAAAACCGATTTTAATTTAAAGTTAATTTATAAATCTATATTGATTGGTATATTTTTTTTCTTACCAAGAATTTTATTTAACATTTCAAATCTTGACCAGATAGGTTTTTCTGAAATTTTAGTCCAAGTTCCAGATGAGTTTTTGTCATCTTTAAAAAATTTTAGAGAAAATTATTTTATTTTTCCAATTAATTTATTTCTTCCCGATTCGTTAGGGAAGATATCAACTGTTTTAGGTGTAAATTTATTTATTTATTTTTTTATAAAGAAAATAAATAAAAATATTTTTCAAATATTTATTATATTTTTAATTACATCTATTTTATATTATCTTTTTTCGATGTCTGTCGGAAGAATGTATTATGAAATGATAGTGTGGGTATCATTATTTATTATTTTTAAAGTAGATTTTAGGTTCAATTTAAAAATATTAAATTTATATTTGTACACTAGTTCTTTTTTAGTTGTGGTAATGCTTTTTTCTGGTTTATTTAACTTGGCACCCGGATTGTTTAGTAACAAATCTAGGGAGGTAGTCATGGAAAATAATGCCAATGAATATAAAGCCATAAGATGGATAAACAAAAATATAAAAAAAGACAATATTGTTGTAACTAACTTAAGATCAATTTCACTATTAAACGCGAAGGCGATCCCAATGGATTACTTAAATTACAACATACCAGAGAATGAATTAAATGGTTATGTTGATTTTATAAGAGATAGTAAATTTGATTATGTAATATTAAAAAATTTTTCAGATAAAAATTTTTTCTTGTTTAAAGAATGTAGTGAAACTAAAAGAATTACTTCTCCAAAATTCACAAACGAAACAAGAAATCCGCTCAATAGAAAAAATAAATATTTTGTAACAATTTTAAAATTTGATAATAAAAACAATATGAATTGTATTAAAAAACTAAAATGAATATTTGTATTTTAGGAGCGGGGTGGTTTGGCTGTTTTATCGGAGATGAGCTAATTAAAAAAGGATATGCGGTAACTATTTATGAAAAGGAAAAGAGCATTTTTAACAATGCTTCTGGAAACAATCAAAATAGATTGCATCTAGGATTTCATTATCCAAGATCTTTTATTACCAGAAAATTATCCATTGAAGGTTTTAAAAAATTTAAAAAAAAATTAACTCCTTTTTCAAAAAAAATAAAGAATAATTTTTACCTCATAGCAAAAAGTTCAAATAGTAAGATTAGTTTCAAAAAATATTTGTCGGTTATGAAGCTCTCTAAGTTAAAATTTAAAAACATCAATATAAATTCATTTTCTAATTTAAGAAACATGGAAGGAATTGTTAAATGTGATGAGGAAGTAATTTTATTAGAAAAAGCAAAAAAATATTATAAAAAAAAGCTCAAAAATAATATCTTATATAATCGTGAAGTTAAGCGCATTGAAAAAAAAAATAAAAAGTTCATAGTAGAGAATAAAAAATATGATTTTGTAATTAATTGTACTTGGTTACAATTCTCAAATAAAAAAATAAAAAATCTAGTATATGAATATTGCGCAATTTTTCTTTATAAATGTAATCAGAAAAATCACCCAGCTCTGACAATTATGGATGGTCCTTTTTATACACTCTACCCATGGGATAGTAAAAATAATTTTGGTCTTTATTCTGTTAAAGAATCTAGATTGCTTACAGGTAAAAATATTGAATTGTTAAAAAAAAACGTATCGGAAAAGATTGACAAAAGTTATTTACGAACTGTAAAAAATAAAATTGAAAAAAAATATTCTTATTTCTACCCAGAGTTTAAAAAAAATTTCAAATTTATAAAATATTTATGTAGCTATAGAACTATTGTAAGAAATAAAGATGATTCAAGGGCATGTCAGGTAAGGGAAAAAAATAATTTTATTGACATTTTGTCTGGTAAAATTGATCATATCTTTTATGCTTTAGAAAGGGTAGAGCAATGTCTGAAAAAATATTAATTATTGGAAAAAATTCTAAAATTTCAAAAGAGTTGTTAAAAAAAATTCCCAAAAACAAAACTGTTATTCAGCCCTCAAAATATATTTGGAACATGGAAGATATTAATTTTGATAAGCTCAAAATAGCTTCTATTAAAAAGGCAAATAAAATTTTACTTTTGCAATCATTTATTTCTTCCACCCCTTTTTTAAAAAGAAATTCTATAGATATTCAAAATCAGGTATCTGTAAATCTTTTATCCGTTGTTAAGATTTGTGAAATTGCCCTACAAAATAACAAAAACGTGAAAATTATTATTTTAGGCTCTGAGTCTGGTGTCAAAGGTTCTTTTGATATTGTGTATGCTCTAACAAAATCCGCTATACACAAATATGTTGAGGAAAGACAAATCAAATACCCAAAGCAGCAGTTAATCTGTATAGCTCCATCCACTATTATAGACGCGAATATGACACTTAAAAGAAAAGATAAAAAAAATATAAAAAAATCCATTAGAGCTAATCCAAAAAAACGAGGGATTCTCTCAAAGGAAATTTCTAATTTGATTTATAGTCTTTTTTATGAACAAACAGATTATTTATCTAATACCGTCATTAGAATAGATGGTGGTAAATTTGCAAGAATGTAAATCACCTACTTGTCTAATGAAAGCAGAGAAATTACTAGAGAGTTTGCTATCAAGTTAATTGCGAAAAAAATTAAAAAATTTAGAAAAATAAAATTTATCCCTCCAGTAAAAATTTGCACTCCTGTTAATTGCAGTAAAATTGAGCCAATAATCAGAAAAGCACTTGTGAAAAAAGCAAATTTTAAATTAAATATGTTAAAAAATGTTGATAGCCATTTCCCATTATATAGGCCCAGCTGTTTTGCCCTTAAGCTTGCAAAAAGACCTAGCATGAAAAATTGAAAGGATAAAAAAAATAGTACCATGTTAACTGATATTATCTCGAACATTTCAAAATTTGAAAGTCTATCAAGTGTAAAATAAGTCACCGGCACTGTAAGCAAAAAAAAGAAAGAGGGAAAAAAATACAACCATTTAGGGCAACAAATTAAAACAAATTTTAAAGTTTTTAACCCATCACTAATAGTTTTTAAGTGACTTTTTGCATTTTTTCTTCCATCTTTAAATAGAGTAATAGGCACCTCAGATACTTTTGCATTAAGAACTTTTGATTTAATCAATATTTCTAAACAAAAAACCATACCTTTTGAAAAAAAATCAGCACTTTTAAAGAAATTTTTTCTTATTATTTTCATTCCACAATAAACATCATTAAATGGAAGTGAGTAAAACATTTTACCTAAAAAAGAAAACATTGGATTTCCTATTATTCGATGGCTTATCGGCATTGCCCCTTTTTCAATTTTTCCTCCTCCAGAGGGCATTCTACACCCTTGAACCAAGTCGTAACCTTCATTAATTTTATTGTAAAAAATAGGCAAATCTTCAAAATTGTAGCTATCATCAGCATCTGCAATCAAAATATATTTTCCTTGGGAGTTATTAATGCCGTTGATAACTGCACTTCCATAACCTTTCTCCAAACATGGAAAAACTTTTGCCCCCATTCTTTCTGAAATTTGTATAGATCCATCAGTACTGCCATTGTCCGACACAATAATTTCTGCAGATATATTTAATTTTTGAATCTCTTTTTTTGCTTTTTCAATACAAATTGCAATGGTTTCTGACTCGTTTAAACAGGGTATGACTACTGATAAATTCATTATACTTATTAATTGGTTGCGGGGCTTGGATTTGAACCAAGGACCTTCAGGTTATGAGCCTGACGAGCTACCAGACTGCTCCACCCCGCGATAAAAAAGTCTTTATAGCACTTTGTCTTATTAATTCAAGATCGCACATACAATAATACAATAAAGAGAACTTGCATATATAGCACTTTAGAGTTGAAGACAAAATTTTAGTTTTGTCGTATCCTTAAACTTTTACAAAGTGCTTATTGAACATATGCAATATAATAAATAAATATATCCCTGAAGTTTGATAAAGCATCCTATCCAAACCTACTGATGCATGAAATTGCCATAGAGGATCTGTTGTAAAGTAAAATATCGATAGAGAAAGGGAGCAATTTAAAACAAAAAGGAGAAAAAAGAGTTTATTTTCGTAAGAAATTTTCTTCAAAAAGAATAGATAAAAATTTAGTAATAAAAATATTAAATATATTGGATATTTAAAAAAAACTTGAATGATTTGGTATATTAAAATTGGTAAACGTTGTAAGATTTCTAAGGAGAAAATTTGAGATATGGCTATAAATTCATAGCCTTTCCACCCAATTAAGCTTTCTTTGAAATAAAAATTAAATACTGAGAATTTAATTACAATTAAAAGAATGAAAGAAAGACTATATAAAACTTTTATCTTCGAGTTATATTTTTTATGAATCAAAAAATAAATAAGGATTATTAATAACCAAACAAAACCCTCGTTTTTTACCCAAAGAATTAAGTTAGCACTTAAAATACAGAGGAAGTGAAAAATATTGAGATTATTAAAGTTATTAGCTTTCCTCGCAGTTTCAAAAAGAATAATTATTAATGCAAACATAAGTGATTCTTGGTAACCAGAAAAAAGACTGTGATCAAATGTAAGAATAGTTAATAAAAATATAGCTATAATTTTTGTTACAAATGATAAATTAAATCTATTAATTAGAAAAAAAATACTAATTAAATAAATATATATATAAAAAATTCTTCCTGTGTATTCATAATCGACTAGACTATTTTTCCACAGCAATCCCCATCCGTAGGTGCCTAAATGTGGATAGGCTACAACACCAGGAACATTCGATAAATTTGAAAAGCTAAACCCATCATAAAAATTTTTGGCTTTAAAAATCCAAATTACAGATGCATCCCAGTCCATTCTTGGATTTACAGCTATTTTGAAAGAAAGCATTATGGAAAAAAAAAGAAAAATTAAAAACAGATAATTTCTTTTTATTAAAATGCTCTTATAAAAGAAGACGAAATTAAGAAGACCCAAAAATGCAAATATATAAAATACATAAATAAGGTTTAATCTAAAAAAAGAGAGCATTAAAAATAGATTTAAAACTAAAATAACATTAATGCTGAGAATTTCGAATAAGTCATTATTTGTGTTTTTTAATGAATTAAAAATAACTTTTGATGGAAATAAAAAAATTAGCGTTAACCCGATCGTTAAATAAAAAATATTAAATATTTCAATCATATTTCTGCAAAAAAAAGCAATCTTGCTCCTGATTCAAGATTTTATAAAAGCCTAGATTTTTATTTTGATAGAATAACTTAAATTTATTTTCTTCTATTTTTTTTAAGTTATTCTTATTGTTAATAAGAATTAATTTGTCTTTATCAAATTGCTTATTGGTGTGAAGGTACCCCATCCAATAGCTATTATTAAAAAAAAAATTATTGGAGTGCATTATTACTAATATCAGTAAAAATAATAGAACAGTTGATTTCTTTTTAAGAATTTTCATTGAAAGTTTCTGTGAACTACCTTAATTCAAATTAAATAATTAATAATGTTTAACATAAATCAATATCTAGAAGAAATAGCTTGTCCCAGTTGTAAATCAAGTGATTTTAATATTTTAAGAAAAGCTAATTATCAAGGAATTAAAGACCTTGAAGGATTGCTTCAAATTTATAAGTCATCCGCGGATGAACTAATGTTGGACCAACTAGTTTGCTGCACATCCTGCAATTTAACGTATCTTAATCCAAGAATTAAGTCTGAAATAATTTTACAATCATATACAGATAATACCGATGAGAAACATGCCTCACAAGATGCGATGCGATACAAAACTTTTAAAAGAAGTCTAAAAAAAATTCTTGCTAAAATTGACAATCCAGAGACAAAAAATAAAAAATTTTTAGATATTGGTTCTGCATCGGGAGTATTTTTAAAAGTGGCAAAAGATATTGGCTTCGAAGAAACTGGTTTCGAGCCTAGCAGTTGGATGGTTGAATTTGGAAAAAAAAATTACAATGTTAATATTCAAAAAGGATTAATTGAGAATGTTCAAAATATGAAATATGACTATATTTCTTTTTGGGATGTTCTCGAGCATGTTACTGATCTTGAGAGAACTCTCCAAAAAATTAACGAACTTTCAAAATCAAATACTTGTTTGATTATAAATGTTCCAGATATTGATAGCTATGCTTGTAAAATCATGAAGTATAAATGGCCATTTTATTTAAATGTACATCTGTATTACTTCAGAAAAAAAACTCTGGAGACTTCTTTGCAAAAGTTTAATTTTAAACTAGTTCAAAATTTTCCTCACTGGCAGTACCTCCATCTAGGATACCTTTTGGACAGGGCAAGTAAATATTTCAGTTTTTTTTCGTTAATAAAAAGTGTTTGTAATTATTTAAAAATTTCTAAGATTTCAATTCCTTACAATATGGGGCAAACTACTTTTGTTTTTAAAAAAATGACAAATGATAAATAAAGACATTACTTTTATCATACCAGCTGCAGGAAAAAGCAGTAGGTTTAAGAGCGACAAAAGCAAAATTTTTTACGATTATAAAAACAAACCCATAATTTTGCACACTGTAGATAAATGCTTAAGATTTAGCAACAATATTATAATTATTATTAATAAAAAAAATATTAAACAATTAAAAAAGATTTTAGCAATATATAAAAAAATTAAATTTACTTATGTTTTTCAAAATCAAGCCAAAGGAATGGGGCATGCAATAAGTCTAGGGCTTAAAAAATGCAAAACTAAAAATACTTGTGTAATCTGGTCGGACCAAATATTTTTGACTTTGAACACAATAAAAAAAACAATTATTTTTTTTAATAAAAACAACTCCCTTTTGTGTTTCCCTGTTATAAAAAAAAAGTTACCTTATGTTTATATTCTAAGAGATGCGCATAATTTTTTTAAAGATATAATCCAAACTAGAGAAGGTGGGGTAGTAGTAAAAACAGGAGAGTCTGATTGTGGTTGTTTTGTATTCAAAACTCATATAATAAGAGCTTTATTAAAAGATTTAATTAAACAAAAAAAAATACTTACTAAGAAAACTAAGGAAATTGACTTTTTAAAGGCATTTAAGTTTTTTAAAAAAATTGGAAAATTAGATGTTGTGAAAGCAAAGAGTATTAAAGATACTATCGGAATAAACACTATAGAAGACTTAATATGAATTTACTTTCCATTGTTGTCCCAGTTTACAATGAAGAAAACAATATTGGTGAATTAATTAAAAAATTAAAAAATCTTGATCTCTCAGCTTCAAATTTTAAAAAAGAAATCATTATTATTAATGATGGATCTACTGACAAAAGTGCCTCTATAATTAAGGAGTTCGATGAGGTAATTGTAAAAAAACAAGAAAATCAAGGAAAGGGAAGTGCTGTACAAAATGGTATCAAATCAGCAAAAGGAGATTATATTCTAATACAAGACGGAGACTTAGAGTACAATCCAGATGATATTGTTAAAATGTGCAACCAATTAAATAGTTCTGAAAATATGTCCATTTATGGATCAAGATACCAGCCTTTTTATTTAGGAATATTGCCTAAATATTATAACAAGCAAAATATTTCATCTTATCTTGCAAATATTGTTTTTATATTTTTGTTTTTAATTTTTTATAGTAAAATTGTCACTGATCCACTGACAGGATATAAGCTGTATCCCAAAAAATTTTTTAAAAATAATATTATTAAATCCAAAGGCTTTGAGGCTGATCATGAAATTACAGCGAAGTTGATAAAGCAAGGGTTTAAGATTATGGAAGTACCCATTGATTACAAGCCCAGAAATAAGCTTGAGGGAAAAAAAATAAATTTTTTTGATGGTATCAAGGCACTAATTACAATTATGAAATATAGGTTTGTAAATTAATATTATGACTGCAGTATTTATTAACCCCCAGCTTTATGTTCAAAAAAATGATAAATTTACTACTGGAATCGTTTATATGCCAATTGTATTGGCCTACTTAATTTCACACTTTAAAAGTAAAAATATAAAAACTGAACTTTTTGATTTATTTGGCTCTGCCCCCAAAATATGTAGAGAAGAAAATGAAAGCTTAGTTTTTGGAAAAAACATAGACGAAGTTAATTCGAGAAGTTTTGATAATGCAAGGTGCTTCTTTATTTACGCTAACCAAGTTGCGAATCATTTGTCTGTAGTTAATATTGTCAAATACCTTAAAAAAAAATATCCAGATATACCTGCTGTAGTTTTAGAAAATTCACAGGCTGTCACGGCGTATTCTTTAAGTAAAATTAGAAAAGAGTTTTTTGATATAGGCTGTAACTATATAGTATTGGGAGACTTGGAGAATCCCTCCTTGCAACTTTATAAAAACTTAGAAGAAAAAAAACCCTTATCAGAAATCAAAGGATTGATTGCAAAAAATTTTAGTAATGACAGAATAGACTTTGTAGAAAACCTTGATGATTTAAATATTCCAGCTTGGGAAGATTTTCCTCTAGAGAACTATTGGAACCTAGGGTATGCTCATGGACCCCTGTCTGACAAAAGATATATTCCAATTTTAAGTTCTAGGGGCTGTCCCTATCCGTGTAATTTTTGTGTGATACCTAAAACCAATGAAAGAAGGTGGAGATCAAGATCTCCAGAGAATGTAGTTAAGGAAATAAAATTTTGGAAGAATAAATTAAACATTAAAGAATTTCATTTTGAAGATTTAAACTCAACTGTTAATGACAAGAGAACTAAAGAGCTCTGCCAACTAATTATAAAAGAGGAGCTTAATATTAGATGGAAAATAGTAGCAGGCACAAAAGTTGAAAGCATCAAAGATGATGAGACTATAGAGCTTCTCTCCAAGTCGGGCTGCAACTACATATCTATATCTCCAGAAAGTGGATCTAAAGAAATAATGAAGAGTATTGCAAAACCATTTAACTACAATCATGCATTAAAATCAGTTAAAAAAATGAATAAAGAAAAAATTTTTACCCAAGCATGTTTTATTATTGGATATCCAGGCGAAACAAATTTGGATTTGAAGCAAACTAAAAAAATGGTTTTTGATTTAACCAGAAGAGGAATTGACGAGATTGCAGTATTTATAATAACACCAATTCCAGGGTCCAATATATACGAAGACTTCGAAGGATTTGATTCTATTGCAAATTTAACTTTTACTCCAACATGGAGAAAAGATTACAAAAAATTAACTAGAGAAAGACTGATTATCTACTCAATTTTTTTATTTACCAAGTGCTTATTCCACCCGTTGAAAATTTTTAAACAAACATTTAATTTTTTTAATAGAAAGTTTGATACTAAGATGGAAATGGTTCCATATAAATTTTTAAGAATTACTAAATTTCAAAATGCTTCGAAAGTCAAAAGTTAAAATTACACTATTTTCGGGAGGATCTGGAAATATAAGGTTCATAAACTTAATAAATACCTTGCCGGGTGTGGAGTTGAATATTTTGGTAAATGGTTATGATGATGGAAAATCTACAGGTGAAATTAGAAAGTACATACCTGGTATTTTAGGTCCATCCGATTTTAGAAAAAATATTTCACATTTAATAAATAAAAATAACTTTAATGGAAAAATCTTTCACAACATATTTAATTACAGATTTTTAAAAAATATTACTAAAAAAGATTTTAAATCTTTTTTAAAATTAGACGTAAATAATAAAATAGTTAAAAATTTAAAGATTGACGATTTATCTTATCAAAAATTTTTGATGATAAAAAATTATTTAAATATATTTTATAGTTACTATTGCAAACGCCCCCTTTTAAATCTATCAGATATTTCTCTTGGCAATATTCTTATTGCCAGTGCTTTTTTAAAAAATAAAAAAATTTTTAATAAAAGTCTTCATGACATTCAGAATTTTTTAGAAATAAAAAATAAAGTATTAAACATTACAAAAGGTGAAAATCTTTTTCTCAATGCAGTATTAGAGGATGGGACCTTTATATCTAATGAAGAACATTTAGTTCAAATACCACACCAAAGTAAAGTAGAAGACATTTTTCTTTTAAAGAAAAAGCTTTCAAATAAAGAAATAAAACTCATTAATTCACAAAAAAATAAAAATAAAAAAGATATTTTAAACAAATCTTCAACAAGACCCAAAATAAATACAGAAGTAGCAAGTGTGATCAAAAGTTCAGATATTATTATATATGGACCTGGCACCCAATTTTCGTCTTTATTTCCAAGTTATTTGACAATAGGCTTAAGAAAATTAATTGAAAAATCAAAGGCAAAAAAATTTCTAGTTACTAATATTTACTTAGATAATGATATTATTAAAGAGACAGTAGAAAGCATTATTGAGAAGTTTTATTATTTTTTTAACAAGAAGAATCCAAAAATAAATAATAAATTAATTGATTATTACTTGGTAAATAAATTTGATGAAGATGATTTGAATTTATTAAAAAAAACTAATTATCTTGCTTATCAAAAAAATAAAAAATACACACTCCTTGATTGGGAAAAAGGAGAGGGCTTACACTATCCTAACTGGCTGGCAAAAAAAATATTCGGATTAAGCAATAAGACATTCTTATCTAAGCAATTGGGCAGATCGGTTGTGTCTATTATTATACCCTGTCTTAATGAAAAAAATAATATTGACAAAGTTTTAAAAAAAATAAATGAGCTTAAATTAGCTAACTTTGATTTGGTAGTTGAATTAATAGTAGTTGATGGAGGTTCTACAGATGGCAGTATTGAAATTATCAAAAAATATAAAAATATTAAATTTTATTCTTTAAACAATGTTCAGAAGGGTCAGGCTTTAAAATTTGGAATAGAAAAATCCAAAGGCGATATAGTGGTTTTTTTTCCTTCCGATAATGAATATGAAGTTGAAGACATTGAAAAAGTCCTTGCCCCCATAATGCTGAATCAATCTAATATTGTTTATGGAAGTAGAATGATTAAATGCATTAATCTAGATGACCAACTACATGCTATATATAAAAATAATGTATTAGGAATGCTCCTAAGTAAATACGGAGGAAAACTAATAAATTTATTTATTTTAGCATTTTTCAACAAATCTATTTCGGACCCATTCACTACTTTAAAAGCATTTGATGCAAACTTATTAAAAAGCTTGGACTTAAGAAAAAATGGATTTGATATGGATTTTGAAATTTTTGTTAAGCTAAACCGAGGTAAAAATTTTTTTTTAGAAGTGCCGGTTAGATTTAAACCAAGAACAGGAATTAGTAAGAAAAAAATGACAGTTAGCGAAGGGTTAAAATGTTTATTTTATCTAATGTTTAATAAATTTATAAAATAACTATTTTTTTTTAACTATTTCTTTTAACTGTTGATATAAGTTTTTTTTTTTACTTTTATAATAAAATTTAACGCCACCTCCTTTGGCACACAAAAGATCCTTTTTTCTATCTCCAATCATAAAACTATTCTTAATATCAATATTCCATTTTTTAATGGCTTTTTTAATCATGCCTGAGCCAGGTTTGCGATCTTGAGTATTTTTTTTGTATTTCCCTATTCCATGGGTAGGATGAAAAGGACAGAAATAGATGTCATTAATAATAGCTTTATTTTTTTTTATTCTTTTTTTTAAATATAGATGAATAGAATTTAATTCTTTTATAGTTATCAAGCCTCTTCCTACACCCGCCTGATTGGTAATTAAAATTACCAAGTACCCTTCATCATTTAGAAATTTAATTGCTTTACCAGTGTGAGGATAGATCTTAAATTCTTTTATATTCGATATATATCCTACATCTTTATTTAGAACTCCATCCCTATCCAAAAAAACACATTTTTTTAAAATTTTCATATTATATTTTTAAAATAACTATCAAATTTCATTCTGTTAAAGTGATTAGTTTTTGTCTTTTTTTTTATTTTTCTTAAAATTTGTCTCAATGCTACTTTGTGATCATTAAAAACAATCGGATGGAAATTGTTAAATTTAAAAGATTCGAACTTTGTAAATTCCCTATTATAAAAAACTGTTAAATTGTGCTTTAAGCAATCTTGTACAAAAAAACTATATAAATTTTCTTTATTCCCAATTGCATATTTGCACAAAGAAATAACCCTAATAGCTTTTTTGTTGTCACAGTAACCAAAATTTACAATATTATCTGTTTGTATTTTATCACCAATTGTAGCTATCTTAAAATTTAATTTTAATAAATTTTTAATCAAAATCTGAAAAAAAATATTTTTTTTATAAAACTCATTTCTTATATAAAAAATAAAATCATACTTTTTTTTCTTTTTTATTTTTGCGATAATAAAATCTGCAAGTATAAAGTTATGAGTAGACTGTTTAAATGAGTTTTGATAAAAATTATTTGAAAAAAGTAAATTTTTAAATCTAACTTTTATTATAATAATACTAATTTGCTCTAATATTTTTTTTAAAAAAATATTTTCTTCTTTTAATATACTTCCAGTGATTGGTCCCAAAATAGTTTTGGGTGGCAGAAATAAAAAAATTATGAAATTCCATAATGGTAAATAATTCACATAACATGTTTTCCAGCCTTGTAAAAAAAAAAACCATAGTTTTATAATTCCGTAAATGGGACCAAAATATTTATGTATCCAAGAACTGAAAAAAAGTTTATTTGTATTATTGTTATTTTTAGTAAATACACTTTTAATTAAAGTGATTTTATTTTTTTTTTTAAATTTTTGGAGCTTACTAATAAACAATCTTCCCAATCTACCTTCGCCACTCTTATGAGAAAAATCAGATGCCCAAAAAATAATTTTATTATTAGTCATAATTTGATAACCTAAATTTTATACATCATGTAAATACTTTTAATTAAACTATTAAAATAAATTATGAGTAATAATATAATATTTTTTAGAGACATTAAATTCTATAATATCAGTCCTAAAAAAGTCTTGGACAAAATGATTGATGAGGGAGGTTATCTTGTGGCTCCTGCTGCCTCATCTTTGCAAACAATTGATAATAACAGGCTTTATTATAGGGCTTTGAAAGATTCTACTGTAGCAATTTTGGATAGTGGTTTTTTTTGTATTCTTTTGAGAATTTTCAATAAAGTTAAAGTAAATAAATTATCTGGTTATCTTTTAATGAAAAGTTTTTTAAGCAAAACATCAATTAAAAAAAAAAGAATACTTTTGATTAATCCAAATGTTAATGAGTCAAAAATTAATTATCGATTTTTAAAAAAAAAAAAGTTTTTAAATATAAATAGTTATATTGCACCACAATATAATGCCCTACATTTATTTGATGATCATAAGCTAATTAAAGTCATTAAAAATTTAAAGCCAGATATTATTTTAATAAATATAGGTGGAGAAAAACAGGAGATATTAGCTCGTTGTATTCATAAAAAAATCCAAAATAAAAAAATTTCAATTTTTTGTCTTGGTGCAGCAATTAGTTTTTTTACAGGAACTCAAGGTAGGGTGACAGTATTTACTGATAAATTATATTTAGGTTGGTTGATGAGATGGGCCAGACAACCCTTTAAATTTTTGCCTAGGGTATTTAATTCTTTCAAATTAATTAAATTATTTTTTTAATTTTTTTTTGTTATAGTATTCCTCTGTAAAGAAATAAGCTGCGAAAAAAATCAAAAAATCGATTCCAAAAACTGCAAATGAGGATTCTACCAAAGACCTTCCCATTAGAAAGTATTGAATATAGCAGGCACTTAGTAAAATATAGTTATGTTTATTTATTTTTTTTTCATGAAATAATATTATTTTAGAACAAATAAAAAAAGATCGAAACATAAGTAAAGTGAACAAAAATACACCAGCAATTCCACTGCTGGCATAGTTATATAAAATTAAACTGGAAGCAGTCTGATTGATGATCCATCTATCTCCCATGATTCCATTGCCAAGAAAAATATTATTATTTTTCTTTAAAATTTCTTGCCAATCATCATATCTTCTTGAGGTAAACGATACAGGGTCAATGGGTCTTAAAAATCTCTTTACATCAGGATCTTTACTATAATCGCTAACACTATTAATTTTTAAAATATTATTATTATTTAACTGAAGTGATTTCATTGATATAATTATCACAGAGAAGATAATTGGAATTAAAATAATTAAGCATATTTTCTTAATTTTTAAAATAGACTCTTGTTTTAGAGTTATTAAATAAAAAATTATTACACAAATAAAAAGAAAAAAGCCTAATAAAACTATTCTAGATTGTGTAGCAAGCATTATAAAGAAAGAGTAATTGTAGAAAAAATACAACAATATATTGATTTTTTTTTTTATTAGCAGACCAAGCATTATTGGTATTAAAAGAATCAAAGCTGATCGGCCGATTCCTGATGATCTGGGAATATTTTCAGTCAGATTTTTTATTATTTGAAAAGATTGAGGCCATCCGTGATACAAATTTGCAACCGTATTTTTATCAGAAAAATACCACAGAGACATTATCGCGCTAAACCACATGAATATTAAAAATAATACAACCCATGAGAAGATTAATATTTTTTTTGAATTATCATGGTTAAATTCAAAAATAAACAAAGCTAGGCTCATGATGGATAGTAAAATTAAGTTTGAGTTATTTAAAAGTGTATTGTCCTGGTAAATAAAGCTAGCAATTAATTGAATTAGAAAGTTTAAAACTAGAATTATTAAAATAAAATTTAAATTTCTACTGCTAGTCCTGAAGCTAAGTCGTTTATAAAAAAAGCAAATAAAGATAATAAAAATCACATACGGACCTGAGGCTCTTATAATTGAAAATAAGTTCACAAATGTGAAAATACTAGATGATGAGAATATGGATAAAAGAGATGCAATATTACTGTCTAAACTGCCCCATATTGCAAATAATAATACAACTGTAAAATATTTTAAATTAAATAACCTGATCATATATTCTAGAATTTCTACTTTAATCTAATAAGGTAATAAGCGCCAATTATATTCCCAACAAATCTCATAATTTTTTTAATGTCAGAGAAAGAATTGAAAAAATTTTTCATTATAAAAAAAAAATATCCTAAAATAAAATTTTTAATAGGTAATTTATTTTTTTGGACAAAAATAATTCTATTTTTAATTTCTTTAACACCAAATAAAAAACTATTTCTTTCTATGGCATTTGTATCTTTGTATTTTGATTTAGAATGAATAATTAAATCACCTTTTTTTGAGATTTCATGGCTGAATAAAACGTCTTCAAGATAGGCATATTTACCTAATTGTGTGGAGAACCTTTGAAATTTAATTTTATCTATTTTATAAATACATGCCGCTGTGGGTAACCATTCTACTAGTGTATCTTTTTTTAAATTTATTGCCTTAGTTTGCCAACCCGAACTAGAAATGACACCAGGCTTAGAATCGTATATTCCTAATTTTGAAAATAAAAAGTTTTTTTTAATTTTCTCTAATAAATTTTTTTCATAATTAATTTTTGTAATTAAGTTAAATCCTATTCCAACAGTACTATTGTTAGTTTTTTTTATAAAACTATACATTTGTTCGAATGCATCATTTTTAAACTTAATATCATCATCTAAAAACATAATAAACTTGTTAGTTTTTTTTGCTTTTTGTAATCCAATATTTCTTTGAATCGAAGTGGAGGGTCTTGATTTGTAATACCTAATATTTAATTTTTTAAAATTTTGTATTTTAAATTTTTTGACAGAACTATCTACTATGATGACTTCATTAAAAAAAAAAATATTTTTATTTAAAAAATTTAAACTCTTCAGTAATAATTGTTCTCTATCTTTAGTTGGAATTACTATGCTCAAAGGCAATTTTTTTTTCATTATTTTAATTTGATTAAAATATGTTTCTTTTTTTCATCTTAAAGTAGAAGTAAAAAATTAATGGGAAGGTTCCTATTCCCATATACCAATTATTAAAAAATTGCCCAGAAGGAAAAAAGGGATTGAAGTAAAAAAAGAAACTTAATAAAAAAAATACATAAGGAAGACGTTTCTTTTTATAAAATAGAAACCAAAACAATTCTTTAATTGTTAAGAATAAAGCGATTAAATAAAAAGATATTCCAATTAGACCCGTTTCTGACAAAAGTTGAAAAAAAATATTATGAGGGTGAGTAGAACAGTTATCTATATATTGTAGATGCATCTGATCGCAGCTTTTTCTAAAGGTTTTTATTCCACTTCCAGATAGCTTATTTTTCTTAAATATTTCAATAGAGGTTTTTGCAAAACCCTGATGTTGATTCGACCAAAAAACTAAGGACCCATTTTCTGCACCACCAGATATTTGTATTTTTGTATTAAATACTCTCTCTTTCAGTTTGCCTACATTAAAACTATAAAACAAAATAGGGACTAAAATAATTAAGAATATTATTAAAGCAGATTTTTTTTTACTTTGAGCAAACGAACTCCAAAAATAAAAAATTGCAAAAACCACAGTCATTAAAGTAAAAACTAATGTAATTCTTTCATGAGTTAAAATTATTAAAGGTAGCGAAATAAGAATAATTAAAAATGAAGTTATAAAACTTTTATTTTTTGACAAGATTGCTAAAAGACCAATTAATATAGGCATCATTCTTGACAAAAAGCTTCCCAATTTTTTTTCATCTCCAAACATACCAGTAATTTTTGTTTCGCCGAGTGGTGGTATTAAAAGTAAATTTTTACCGAATATAAACTGAATGTATCCATCAAAAGTAATAAACAAAAAAATACCAAGGTAGGCATATAATAAATATTTACAAGCAATCTGAAAATTATTTAAAAAGTAAACACTTGCGAATATCAAAATAATAAATCTAAAAGAGGAAATACCTGACTTTAAAGATGCAAGGGGAGTAATTGAAAAAAAGGAACAAGCGAAAACTATTGTTAGGTATAATAATAAAATAATAATAATTTTTTGATTGATATTAAAAATTAATTTTTCTGTTTTAAGAATTAGTACAAAAGATAAGCAGATAGTAAAAATAAAAAACTCCATTACAGCTGGACCAGCAACAAATGCAAGGGGAAGAAGTATTAAAGAAAAAAAAATAATATTTTGATATATATTGTTCTTTAAGCAGTTTAGTTTTAAATTTCTAATTAAATTCATTCTTTTAACTTAGATTACTATTTGAAAATTAAAAAGTATGAAAAGAATTAGACTGGAAATTGCATATATATATGGAATAATTGTAATTTTTTTAATTAATTTAAATGTTCTAAGAAACAAAAGAGCCGCCTCCTTGGCGAGCATTGCACTAGCTATGATAATTAAACTTTTTGAAATTAAGGAAAATATTAATATTAAAATAAAAATAGGTAAAAAAATTATTTCTATATTCGTATTTTTTTTAACATTACCAGATCCCTCGTAATAAGTAACAAATAGATGCGATAAGCAAGAAAACCAATTTGCAAACGTGAAAATTTTCAATAGCTGTAAAATTTCACTAGGATAATTTACGCCAATCCAAAGTATTAAAAAAGAATCAAATACATAAAATAAAAAAAATAAAATTACAGGCAAAATAAATGCAAATAGTTTTATTGTAATAAGTAGATTATTATTTTGAGTTTTTCTTTGTTCAGTATAAGATATAGAGGGCAAAAGAACTGCGGAAAATCCTTTTGATAAAATAGTCAATTTTCCACTTAGCTGTTGCGGTACGTAGTATATTGCAAGAGCAGCTGGACCTAATATAGTTTTAATTAAGTATTTATCTGCAAAATCGTATATCTGGATTAGCAATAATGAAATTGAAAACCATTTTGCAGATTTAAATTTAGTATAATTTTTTAATTTATGAAATTTAATATAATTATTTTTTACTAGGAAGATTACGGAAAACAAAACTACAATTAACTTTATTAAAAGAGACCCAAGAAAAGCTATTTGATAATCGTAGTATTGTAAGAATAAGAAAATAGAAGGGATACTAAAAGAGCATCCATAATAAAGTAAATTGATAAACATTAGTACCTGAAATATCCGATTACCAACAACTATGCTTTCCAAAGTTACAAAAAAAATTGTAAGTAAAATACTCGCAGCCATTATTATTAAACTTTCCTGAGGAATGAGATTTAAAAATATATTGGCAATGTAGAAAAAAATTATCAAAATCAATACAATACTACAGTTCCTTAGAGTAATTTTAATACCGTTATAAGCTATTCTATTATTGTTTTTATTCTTAGCTATGTTTATAGAAGTTATTTTTCCTATACCAAGATTGAGTAGAAGACCAAGGGATGAAATCAAATGTAAGAATATATATTGCCCGTAGTGAGTCGTACCTGCAAATTTTAAATGAATTGGAATGGCAAACAAAGATAAAAAAATAGAAATAAATCCAGGCATACTTGCAAAAATAGAGTCTGAAAAAAATTTTTTTGTAGAGTTTGTTTTCATTATTGACTTCGTTTTTTAACAAAATCAATATATTACACTTTTAAATAAATAAATATTACAAAAAAATTAAGTATGAAAAATATTTTAATATTAGGATCATCAGGTCAAATTGGCTCTCATTTGGTAAATTTTTTAAAAAATAAAAAATATAATGTGTTAAAATTTGATATTGAAAGAAATAAAAAAGAAGATTTGCGCCTGTCCAAAAACTCTCTTTTAAAAAAATATATACTTAAATCTGACTATGTTTTTTTCTTAGCATTTGATGTTGGGGGATCAAGATACTTGCAAAAATATCAAGAAAGTTATCAATTTATTAAAAATAATCTCGACTTAATGAGAAAAACATTTGAGTTATTAAAAAAATATAACAAGAAATTTCTTTTTGCTAGCAGTCAAATGTCTAACATGTCTTACTCTAATTACGGCATTCTAAAATTAATAGGAGAAAAGATATCCAAAACAACCAATGGTTTAATAGTAAAATTTTGGAATGTGTATGGAGTGGAAAAAGATATTTCAAAGTCTCATGTAATTACTGATTTTGTTTTAATGGCTATCAAAAATAAAAAAATAAAAATGCTCACAGATGGAAATGAATTTAGAGATTTTTTGTATGCAGATGATTGTTGCGAAGGACTGGAAATTGCAATGAAAAATCACTCAAAATTTGTTAAGCAAGGAGTTTCAATAGATATTGCGTCGGGAAAAGAAACAAAAATTTTAAATATTGCAAAAATTATTCAAAAAATATTTAAAAACAAAAATGTTGATATTAAAATTCAAGCAAAAAAATCAAAAGATCTGATTCAGGTCAATAAAAGAAATAGAGTAAGTAAATATTTTTTGAAGTTTTGGAGGCCCAAAACAAATCTTCACGAAGGTATAAATAATATTATTAATTATTATAAAAAATAAAATGAAAATTTTATGGATGACTTCATTACGACCTTTTGGAGTATCTACATCAAATGATCTTATTCAAGAAAATTTCATTAATTCTATTATCAGTTTGCAATCAAATATAGAATTTAGCTTCACCCAGTTTGACGAATTAGGCGTTCAAGACTTTGTCAATTCAAAAAAAATAAAAAAATTTTATTCTAATATTGCAAAAAGTTCTCTTCCACCTAAAAAAAAATATTCAAACAAACTTATGTTAAGTAATGCTTTGAACGAGTTTATAGATAATGATTTTACTCACTTAGTTTACTCTACAGCAGATATTATTGCGCCTAGTAATTTAATTTATAATTTAGAAAAATTTAATAAAATTAACAATGATTATTGTGCGTTAATTTTTCCAAATCTTTTATGCAAAAATGGTGAGGTTAAAAGTACTTTTTGGCCGTACTATGGAATTGATCTTTTTGTCTTTAAACTATCGAAGGAAAAAGCAAAATATTTCCAAAAAATTATTTATAGCTGGGATCAATATGACTGGGGAATAAATGACAACTTTTATGTTGCAGCTAGTGAAGCGCTTAATTTAACTATTTACAATATGTATAAAAACTCATCAATTATAAAATATGAAAATAACTTTTCAGACTTTAAAGAAGATGGTGACTGGATGGTTTCGTCTTGGAATGAAAATAAAAAGTATTTTCAAAATTTTTTACAATCTAATAATCTAAGTCTAAATTATTCTCGGTTTTCTTATTACTATCTTCTGCTTAAAATATTCAATTTTAGAGATCTTTCGTTTAAGCTTCTTATGAGCTATTTGATATTTTATACCTACTTTCCTATTAAAAAAATTTATGACTTGATAGGCAAAATACTTAGTAAAAATTCATAATTATAGGTTAAAAACAATTAAACTTTCAAATCCTAAAAGCATATTTGCCAATAAACAAATCATTATAATTAATTATTGTAGCAAATAACCTATTGTAATTTTTTATTTTAAATATATAAAATCAGTGCCTGGTAATTATTGCGAAGAGGTCATACCCGATCCCATTCCGAACTCGGAAGTCAAGCTCTTCAGCGCCGATGGTACTTTGCCTTAAGGTATGGGAGAGTAGGTCGTTGCCAGGCTTTAAATAATACACAGACAGTTCCAATGAAAAATATAATTATTATTACTGGTGGCGCTGGTTTTGTAGGATCAAATTTAATAGAACATTTAATAAAGAAGACTAAGTTTGAAATTATAAGTTTGGATAATTATTCAAGCGGCACTCCTAAGAATCATATTAAAAACAGAAGAGTTAAATATTTAAAGGTAAATACAGAAAAAATAGATACTGCATTAAATAAATATAAAAAAAAAATAAATGCAGTATTTCATTTTGGAGAGTTTGCGAGAATTTATCAAAGCTTTTTAAAATTTAATGAATGCTTTCAATCAAATTCTGTAGGCTCAAATTCTGTTTTTAAGTTTTGTTTGGAAAATAAAATTAAGTTAATTTATTCAGCAACATCCGCGACTATGGGAAATGCAGGAAACGATAAAAACCTATCCCCCTATGCATTCTCGAAATCTAAAAATTTAGAGTTACTAGAAAACTTAAAAAAATGGTTTAATTTTAAATATGAGGTTATTTATTTTTACAATGTTTATGGACCAAGACAGATTTGCAAAGGAGATATGGCGACAGTTGTTGGAATATTTGAAGATTATTACTTAAGAAATAAAAAACTACCCGTCGTAAGACCGGGAATACAAACAAGAAGGTTTACTCATATTAGTGACACTATCAAAGTTTGTTTTGAAGCATGGAAACTAAATAAAAATAGACACTACTCAATAGCTAGTAAAAATAGCTATTCCATAATTCAGTTAGCTAAAATGTTTAAATCAAAATTAACCTATCTCCCAAGGAGAGATGGAGAGAGGTATGCATCTGCTTTAAATAGCATGAATTTAAACAACAAAATTCATAAAAGGTTTGGAAAAATTAGCTTAGAATTATACGTGAAAGAGTTCTTGGAAAAACATCACTTTACAAGAAAGAATTAATTATATATCTCCCTTCTATTATGAAAGTTGTAAGTTCGTTAAAATCATTAAAAAAAAGAGACCTTAATAACAAGCTTGTTAAGAGAAGAGGGAAACTTTACGTTATAAATAAAAAAAATCCTCGAATGAAAGCTCGTCAGGGCTAACATCTACTTACAAATGGACATCAAGGAACAAAATAAAACCTGGTCTAATTTCACAAAGCTAACACTATATGCATCTTTAGCAGTTGTAGCGATACTTGTTTTAATGGCACTTTTTCTTTTGTAACAATTTAGTTTATTATTAATAAATTTTTTCTTTTTACAGTCAGTAAACATTTAATCTAATTTTTTTTGCTTTTTTTTAATAAAAAATATATTGTGCATTTATGATCATCGGAGCTTTACATGAAAAAAATAATACAGAAAAAAGAATTTTGCTTTCTCTAGAAACTGTAAAGAAGCTTTCCAAAGAAAAATTATCAATTCTCATTGTTAAAGGTTATGGCTTAAATTCCAATATTAGTGATCAGGAATTAATCGATAGCGGGGCAACAATAGAGACAGAAGAAAATATTTTAAAAAAAAGTGATGTTATTTTAAAAATTTCTTTAGAAAAAAGTGATGGTATCGAATTATTAAAGAATGGTTCTAATTTAGTTTTAAATAATTTTGACAAAAAAAATTTAGAAATATTAAAAAATCTCAAGAGCAAGAATATAAATATATTTTCATTAGATTTTTTACCGAGAATAACAAGAGCTCAGTCAATGGACATGCTATCTTCGCAGGCAAATTTGGCTGGGTATAGATCTGTAATTGATTCTTCTTATGAATTTAATAGAGCTGTTCCAATGATGATGACAGCAGCAGGAACGGTTACACCAGCAAAATTTTTTATTATTGGTGCGGGTGTTGCTGGCTTGCAAGCTATCGCTACAGCAAAAAGACTTGGAGGGGTTGTATCTGCAACCGATGTTCGTTTGGCCTCCAAGGAACAAGTTGAAAGTTTAGGTGGAAAGTTTGTGTTTGTTGAAGATGCTGAAAATTTAGAAACAGAGGGTGGATATGCAAAAGAAGCAAGTGAAGATTTTAAAAAAAAACAAGAAGAATTAATAAAAGAAACAGTAAAAAAACAAGATATTATAATTTGCACAGCGTTAATTCCTGGAAAAAAAGCTCCAAGAATTATAACTGAAGAAATGGTGCTATCTATGAAGCCAGGATCTATCATTTGTGACTTAGCGGCTGCTCAAGGAGGAAATTCAGCTTTTTCAGAACCTGATAAGGTAGTAGACAAAAATGGTATTAAAATTATCGGATATACAAATATTGCATCAAGAATTTCAGAAACAGCATCTAATTTGTTGGCAAAAAATATTTATAACTTTATTGACCTTATTTATGACAAAGAAAATAAAACAATTAAAATTGATAAACAGGATGAAATAATCAAAAGTGTATTAATGAACGGAGAACAATAATGGAAATAGATCCCTTTGTATTTAGGTTTGCGATTTTTATTTTATCAATATTTGTTGGTTACTATGTAGTTTGGAGTGTTACACCAGCTCTGCACACACCCTTAATGTCAGTAACTAACGCAATTTCATCAGTTATAATTGTCGGAGCTTTAATTGCTGTGGCAGTATCTAACTCTGAGAGTTCATCAGTTTCTTTGTGGTTTGGCGTTGTTGGTATTTTTTTAGCAGCCATAAATATTTTTGGTGGTTTCCTCGTAACTGCAAGAATGCTTAAAATGTACAAAAAGGGTAAAAATAAATAAATATGATTTCTGCAAATTTGACTGCTTTTTTATACTTAGTTTCTGGAATTTTTTTTATTCTTGCTCTTAGAGGTTTAAGTTCACCTAAGACATCACGTCAAGGGAACATCTTTGGGATTTCAGGAATGGCAATTGCAATTTGCGTTACTCTTTTGTCTCTTGAAGACATGAGCATTTTAGTTAACAATTCATTATTTATTTTAGGTCCAATTGCACTAGGTGGTTTAGTAGGAGCATTCATTGCTGCAAGGATTGCAATGACAGCTATGCCACAACTTGTTGCTGGTTTCCATAGTTTGGTTGGACTTAGTGCAGTATTGATAGCAATTGCTGCTTTTTACAATCCTTCGTCTTTTGGAATAGGTGAAACAGGAAATATTAAATTAGCTTCTTTAATTGAAATGTCCTTAGGAGCCTCAATTGGTGCAATTACATTTTCAGGATCTTGTATTGCTTTTTTAAAGTTGCAAGGACTTATGTCTGGTTCACCGATAACTTTTAAAGGACAGCACATTCTTAATTTACTTATAGGTCTTAGTATTGTTTTTTTAATAATCTATTTATGCTTTAATCAATCAGAGCAATTATTTTGGACCATCACAGTTCTTTCAATCTTGGTAGGATTTTTAATTATTGTTCCAATCGGTGGAGCAGATATGCCAGTAGTTGTTTCTATGTTAAATTCTTATTCTGGATGGGCTGCTGCTGGGATTGGTTTTACTTTAGAAAATACTGCTTTAATTATTACAGGAGCACTAGTTGGATCTTCAGGAGCAATTCTTTCATACATAATGTGCAAAGGAATGAATAGATCTTTGTTTAATGTAATTTTAGGAGGTTTTGGAGGAGATGCGAATGAAGGATCTTCAGAAGACAAGCCAAAAAAACCAGTTAAGCAAGCAGGAGCAGAGGATGCTGCATTTTTAATGAAAAATGCCTCATCAGTTATTATAGTTCCTGGTTACGGTATGGCAGTTGCCCAAGCTCAGCATGCGCTAAGAGAGATGGTTGATAAATTAAAAGAAAATGGTGTTAAAGTTTCATATGCAATTCATCCTGTTGCAGGCAGAATGCCAGGTCACATGAATGTTTTGTTAGCAGAAGCAAATGTTCCTTATGATGAAGTCTTTGAATTAGAAAATATTAATAATGATTTTGCTAATACAGATGTGAGCTTTGTAATTGGTGCTAATGATGTGACAAATCCTGCGGCAAAAACTGACAAAGCTAGCCCCATTTATGGAATGCCAATTTTAGATGTGGAAAAATCGAAATCAGTTCTTTTTGTAAAAAGAGGATTGTCTTCTGGTTATGCCGGGGTTGATAATGAGCTATTTTATAGAGACAATACTTTAATGCTATTTTCTGATGCTAAAAAAATGGTAGAAGAAATTTCCAAAGCGTTAGATTAATTTTTGGAACTGTAGCTCAAAAGTAGAGTACTCCGTTGACATTGTAGAGGTCGAAGATTTTAGACCCTTGAATCATAACACTTACCTAGCTTTCTGATTTAACTTACGACAGAAAGACTCGAGAACAGTAGAGGAACGTAGATGCTCAAGGTGGCAGGGAAGGTGGCAGTGGAAAATTGTATTCCATTTGTTCTCTGGAATTTTGAATCTCAGGTTTTTCTTTCGTAAATACTAATCAACGAAAGGACAACTAATGATTGAGGTAAATAAGAAAAAGAAAATGAGTGATATGAGAATTCACTTATCCGACAAAGTAATTAAAGATTTAAGACCGAAGATTAAACAATATTCCAAAGGTGATGATGAAGTTGTTGGATTGAGGGTATTTGTTTATCCAAGTGGAGCTAAAACATTTCACTACTGTTATACCGATTTGGACGGAAGGAAGCAAAAGGAACGCTTAGAATCTACTTCTGTAATTAATTGTGTTGCCGCCAGGAATAGAGCTAGAAAAATAGCGGCACAGGTAATGGAAGGAATAGCCAATTCTCAAATCAAAAGAGGGCTATCAACTGAACCGACAGTTTCACAATTATTCGAACAGTATGAAAAGAATAGATTGAAAGCTCCAAAATACAAAACAAGTACTATATCCAAATGGAAGACCTATAGAAAATGTTGGATTGATAAAAACACAGATGACAAAATCATTAGGGGGATGTTTGTAAAAAGCAAATTAGACTTAGGAAGCATTAAATTATCCAAAGTAAATATGGATATTCTAAAAGAATACCATAAATTTATTGGTGATAAATCACATGATCCTGCCAATGCAATTATTCAAATGATGAGTGTGGTTTTTAACTATGCGATTGAAAGGAAGTTAATTTCATCAAATCCCGTTCGATTTAAAAAAGAAGATTTCTACAAGCAAAAAGAAAACAATAGATATCTAAACAAATCTCAAATGGAAGCTGTACTGGATTATGTTTTGAAATATGACGAACGAAGCCAAACACCCAAACTTAACCATGATTACTATAGAAACAAAAATCTAAAGATTGTTTCGTGTTGCGTGATTGCCAAAGCATTATTAGACGGACACAGATATAGGAATGAAGGTGCTGTATTAAAGTGGAGTCAGGTTTCATTTCCTTTGAAGAAGTTGTTTTTTATGGATACAAAAACAGGTCAGCAGGAATATAATATCGGACCGAAAGCATTCAAACTTTTAACAGCAATCCGTAATGAGCGATTCAGAGAAGGTAGTCAATTTTTCTATCCCAATGATATTAGATCTCAATATGTATTCCCTTCTTATAATTTTGGTAAAATAAATAATGCAGGTAAGGTTAATGAAAGACCTTATGTTCACACAGTTCATGGCACCTGGAGGACTTGTCTAAAAGCACTAAAGATTGAATATCTACCAATGTATAATTGCCGTCATTCTTATCTAACCGAAGGATTGCGTAAAACAGGTAATTTAAAAATGATAAAAGAAATTGCAGGTCATAAGAAAATAACTACGACAGAACGATATGCAAGGATTATTGGAAAAGATGTTACAGCCGCACTAGACCTTATAGATCAGGAAGAAGTATCACCTTCTAAAATAATTAAATTTGAATCTAATAAATAATTTACTATCGGCTCATCTGTTATATAATTGCGGATGGGTCGAAAAAAGGTTGTTAAAATTCCTGCTAAAAAAATGTCTCTTGAAGTAGATGAGAGAGACTTATTAACAGATAAAATCTCAAACATAAGACAGCTCATGGAGCTATTGAAGGGCGATGAAATATCTAAAGACAATAGATATTACATGAATCCAAAAGAGAAAGTTTTGAGAGCGTTGAGATCAATGGAAGCCACCGCACCACTCATAAACCCTAAAATAAAAACTAGTAAAAAATTAGATAAGAAATGGAACCCATCAACTGTAGTTGAGCATTTCGGCTCTACTTGGAAAGACATCAAAGCTTTTGCTGAACGATATGAAATTAGTAACGTGGATATTATGAAATATATGGCTAGTAGGGCGTTAGATCGAACCCAACAATCTACAAAAAGATTGAGTAAAGCATTAGCCAATATTCAAATAAAAAAATCCGAAAGAGCTTCTATTATTCAAAATAAGAAAACATTTATTAAAATCGATAAAAATTTAGCGCAGAAAAAAGACGAAGATGATACAAGTTATCAAGAAAGATTATACCAAGCTGTAACAAAAGCTAAGAGAAGAACAAAAAAATAATTGGATCTGTAGCTCAATAGTAGAGTGCCTCGTTGACATCGAGGAAGTAGTCGGAGCGTAACCGACCAGATCCACCATCCTCAAAATATTTACTATTCCACTCTTACAAAAGTATTCCAATACCTCTCTGGAATAATGCGCCCTTAACACAATTCTATTAAAAGCGATCATATGAACAAAGTTGATTTAGACAATCGCATTTATTTAACACCTAAAGAAGTGGAAACATTCTTTGGAATTAAAGCGGCTACACTAAGAAGACAAAGGTGGGGTGATTATGGAATGCCTTATCACAAACACCAAATTACAAATAAAATTTTGTATCGAATTGAGGATGTTGAGAACAACCTCAAGAGAATAATACCAACAAATAAAAAAGGAAAAAATAATGTCGGATAATAAAGAACTAGGAAAAGAAGTTGCAAAGTTGTTGCGTGATCTAATGGAGCAACAGAAAAAAGAGCGAAAAAATTTAAAAGAAGAGCCTGTTAGAAAAGCAGATGGTGGGTTTATTTCAAAACCTTTTTACTACAATGATAATTACAAGATCGCTCCAGGCATTATTGAAGCAGTTGGAAAGTTACGAAAAGGTTTTGGTGATGGTGGGCTAACAGACGACCTCTCTCAAATGGAATATCTAGTTTCCGTTCTAGAAGGAGCTCAATCACTTTCACCAATGGAGCAAAAAATTCTTGAGGATTTGAAGAGTGATCTAAAGAAAATGGGTATGGGCGGAGCCAAGTAATGGATGAATTCGAAAAGTACCACAGAGAAGAAAATGGTCTCCTACCAAAAGCAAAAAAAAAGACTACATGGAAACTGATGAAAGAGACAGCTAGTACACCAGAGGAGAAGCAGGACATATTAGATACTGAATTGAAGAGCATTAAAGAAGGTCAACATTACAAAAATAAGTTAGGCGAATTCGAAAATGAGTACGGGCAGAAGTTAACACCAGTTAAGGCTTACGCCGAACGGGTTGCTATTCGCAAAAGCGCTTCAAAATTTATAAGGGATAAAGAGCAACTAAATAGATTTGTCAGATCGAAAAGCTATTCAGATTATAAAGAAGACAAACCCTTTGAGAGTATTCTGAATCGAATACAGGAAGATAAATAAATAAAAAACTAATGACAAGGAATGCTAATGATAATGAACGAAGACCAAATTATAGATCAATTCTATAATATATATAATAACGATTTACACTTTATACCTGCCAAAAAAGAAGCAGTCCAAGATAGACCTGGTAAGGTTATATATAATTACAAAGTAACTAAGCGGCCAATAACTAAAGCAGCATTCATTGAGCATCTTACAACGGGATCCAGAGTTGTTACCATTGGTCAATTAAACAAAAACAATCAATGCAAATGGGGAGCAATAGATATTGATGAATACGAAAGTAACTTTGTAGATTCTGTTAAACAAAAGATTTACGATAATTACCCCCTAAATATCGTTCAATCAGTTAGTGGTGGATTGCATCTATACCTATACTCGCAAGAACATATATCAGGTGCTTTGATGCGTAATGCTCTATCCTATTTCGTAAAAGAACTAGAATTAAATCCTAAAACAGAAATATTTCCAAAACAATCTGAATTAACTAAAAAAAATCCTTATGGGAATATGATTAAACTCCCCTATGCAGCAGGACTTAATTCAAAAGAAATACGAACTCATTTAAGCAAAGCAAAGGAATTTACGCAGCCAGTGTCTTTTTTTGAAAACCTGCCTAAGATTATTGTTGATGAAAATAATAAAGAAAAGAAAACGGCTAAAGAAGTATTTACTATTAAACAAATAAAACAAAATATTAAAAATAAAATAGATCATCCAAGGGGAGGGACCTTTGATAATTGGATGACTGATTTAACAGCTAAATTAATTGCAAAGAGGAAAACAGATAGAGAAATTGAAAGAGAATTAAAAACTTGTTGGCTGTATGCAGAGAAAGACCCTGGGGGGAAATTTCAAAACCAAGATCAAGATACCTATATAGAAAATAAAATAAGAAATTTTAGAAAGAAATCTAGCATAGAAGATCCAGAAATTTTAAGAGATAAATTTATTCAAAATATTCACTATGTAAGAAAAGGTGCGCTCTATTTTAATGCTGAATACAATGATGTTTATATAAAGGATGTAATCGAAACAGAATATGCTTCAATCATGGAGCCGAAAGTTTCACCTATTGGATTCTTTAAATTTCATAATCAAAAGAAGATCGTGGAGGATTTTATGTATAGGCCTGCGAAGTATAATCCAGATAATATAATTTTTGAGTTTGAGAAGAAGAAGTTCATCAATAGTTATAAGCCAAATGATCTATTGCCTGTTGAGGGTGATATAACAATCTTTCTTGAACATATGGAATATTTATTCCCAGATGAGTTTGAGAGAACACACGTATTGGATTTTATTTCCTACATAGTGCAACATCCAGGAGAGAAGATTAGACACGCTTTGTTTATTGTGAGTGAAGCAAAACAAGTCGGTAAAGGACGATTGTTTGCTCTATGGAAAAAAATATTAGGATCTAGTAACACGTCAGAGATTGAAATTAATGAAGCTCTAGATAAGGCAAAAGGTTATTTAGATAATCAATTAGTTTTAATTGATGAGTTAAAATCGCAGGATAATTTTACAGAAAATAAGAAGCTAGTTAACTTTTTAAAAAGAATTATCAGTGAAGAAAACCATAGAAGCAGACAACTCTATATTGACTTTAAAGAAAAATACTCAACAGCAAACTTTATCCTTCATTCCAATGAATTGAACGCATTGTCTTTAGATGCAGATGATCCAAGATACTTTGTGATCGATTGTGATGTAGAGCGAAAAGAGGAAGCATATTACGAACGATTCAATGACTTTCTAGAGGGCGAAGGTGCGGCAAGAGTATTGCACTATTTAAAAAATAGAAAAATATCAGATACATTTAAGCCAAAAGGAAAAGCACCACAAACAAAAGCTAAACTAGAAATGGCTCGATCAAACGACCACCCTTTTACTCAAAAAGTAATTGAAGATTTTACGACCGGGAACTACCCATTTACTTCTAAGAGAAATATTATTTCAAGCGGTGATCTTCGTATTCATTATGAAAAAATTGATAAACAAAAAATATATAGGCTAAATGATATTGCTAATGCATTAGTTACTATTGGTGGTGTAAAATTAGGGCAAGGTGAATATCTTGCAACAGGAACCATTACACATCCCACTCTTTGGATAATTCGCAACCATGAACAATACAAAGGATTAACCGCAACTGAAATAGCACGTAGTGGTGATTACATTCATGCTTACCAAGAGGATACATTAAAACCAGGTGTCTATCACAGAAATGAACCAACACCTTTTTAGATGAACCAAAACAGCAGACAGCAAAAGGCAAGATACTTACAGAACATTGTAAAGGATAAGATTATGAAATTATTTAATCTAACTAAAAAAGATATTCGTACATCTAACACTGGTGAGAATGGTGAGGATGTGAAGTTGCTATCTCTTACAGCTAGAAGAGTATTTCCTTATGCAACGGAATGTAAAAATACACAGCAGTATAAATCTTTGTACCATGTTTTTAAAACAACAAATAAGCGAAACAATAAAGAGCCATTGTTAGTAGTGAAGATGAATCGAAAAGAACCTTTGGCGGTTATCAGCCTGGAACATTTTTTTGAATTGATTCAAAGGAACGATTAAGCCAATAAAATAAACTAAATGAGCTAATGAGCTGTTTTCTGAAAGTTAAATATAAATTTATAACCTACTACTTAAAACTTTTCCCACAGGGTACTTTTTAACTTTTGCTTATTAGTTCATTCCGTCAACAAAACAGGTGGTCAAAGATTCACAGTGCAAACGTAATATGTTAACCTAAGTTATGGAAACAGAATTCAAATATAAATCGGGTCAATATGCAAAAAAGTTAGGCATATCAAAAGAAGCATTGCGATCACGTAGACGGAGAGGTGAGTTGGAAAACGAATATATCGTACAAAATAATATTACCCTATGGAGAGAGCCTGCGTCCAAAGCTAGTAGTAACCAGGCGGTCAATAACCAGGTACAAGAAGGCTCCGCCCACGCTTCTCGCTCAAAAGTTAAACGGATTGGTGTTGTAGAAGCGGGCATCAAGACTAACTATCCAAACCACGCATTCAAACAGCATAATGAAATTAAAATGTTGGCTCGATTACAACGGAACGTCGACAGCGAAATTCAGGAACTTCTTCCAGAGGCTATTGAAGTAGCAAAAAGAAACAAGGAACAACGGCAACAGCAAATGCAGAAACAGCTCATGCAACCCGTTAGAAAATATGGTCAGATGTTAAGAGGTGTTCAGTACACCTCCCCTAAAAATTCTAGTAGTTGGAATACAGTGTTTGAGGAAGACAGAAAGATTGAAGAGGAAAGCAAACCACCTAAAAAAAAGTATCCAGAATACTATTAACCATCTTGAATAATTTTATTTTTCTGGTTAAGATTCACAGATCATTAGTATTGTAGCTGTTTAGCAATCCTACCTTCTACCGACCCAATCCTTAGAAGCGACTGATGTTAACGACTAAGCAGCTGCTTATTAATCCCTATTTCCTAGCCCATCCACACCGTTCCATTGCCCTCACCTAGACACCTGATTTTAGGTTTGGTACAATTATTAATGGTTGAAACAATTGAATTACTTAATCTTTTATATTTAATAATATTTGGCTAATCTTCCTTATATTTGAACGCCTGACCCCGTTCCATTGCCCGTGATTATGGGGTAGAATTCTAGAATGAAAGACATCCAAGGCTGAATTTAAATCTCAATGAATATTCAAAAAACAAAATATTAGTTATTAAGAAAATTTTATGGAACCACTATTTTGGTCTTTAGGTATAGCAACAACAATTTATTTATCTTGGAATATAGTTACAAAATTTTCAAATAAGATTGCAGGTTTTAGCACTTTGGGTTTTTGGCTATTTTGGACATTAGGTGGGTCGGCTTGGTTTGGATTTAGCGTTCTCACTGGTCCCTTATTTTTTGTTCAGATTACAGTAATTATTGTTGTTTTCTATTTAAGCTTCAAAATGTGGAAAAATAAGAATTTAATAAATGAATTCAAAAAGAACCTTAAAAAAATTGATAATCAAAACCTTAATTCAAACATAAACAATATTTCAAATAATGAAATCAAAGTTATAGAAAATGCTAAAGATCATAGAAAATTTTTATTAAAAACTTTAGATCAAGCAAAAAAAACAATCGTCATTTTTTCAGGATGGTTAACTGATTATTCTGTTAATGAGGAATTCAGAAATAAGATAAAAAGTTGTTTGGATAGAGGAGTAGATGTCATCATTGCTTGGGGTTATAAAAAATCAGGAAGTATTTCCTCTGAACACAGAAATGCTGGAGAAATAGCTATTCGAGAACTTCAAGAATGGACGGCTTTAAACAAAACAAAGGGAACCCTAGATACATTTTATTTTCCTAATCATTCTAAAATTTTAATTTGCGATACTACATATGCCGTTATGGGAAGTTTCAATTGGCTTTCTAACAGTGGTGGTAGTGAAAATGAAGAACGTAGTTATATTATTTATAATAGAAGTTTTATTGAGGAAGAACTTGTTGAGATTATGAAAAATCTTTATAACCCAAACAAACCTCTTTCAAGAAGACAATTACTGAAAAATTTTGTACCATTTTCGAGATATTAAAATGAAAAAACTCTTCTCTCTGATCATGGTTCTTAGTTTGCTATGTTCTAATTTAGGTTTAGCTTATGAGCAATATAAACCTCTATCTAAAATTGATCTAAAGTTGTGGGGCTCCATTGAAGATCTTTATCAATCAATACCTAATATAAATAAGGCTGAATGTGAAATACGATTTTTCTATAATGGTTCTTATATGAGAGAAACACTTAACTCTACAATCTCTGAGTCTGACTTTTTTTTAGTAGCCAATTTTAAAAATAAAGAAGCTAATATTTATTGTGATAAATTATTTTATGACATTAAGGATATTCAAGGTAAATCCATAAATCACGAATATACTCTAGATTTGGATGTGTGTGGAGGTAGAATTTATTCATGGGATGTTCGTTTTAGGCTAGCTTATAATGAATTAACTTTATTACAAAAACCAGGTTTTGGAGCCAACCCAAATATACTAAAAGAGTGGATTAATGGATTTCAAAATTATTCTAATAAAGAACCTGAAATTAAGAAACAAAGAGGTGAGAGTAAAGATTATAAAGATATAGATGGAAAATTTTACAAAACTTTTGCTAACGTGAGAAAATGGTCTGACCTTATTGAAGAAGATGAAAAAAAAATTCAGGTTTTTCTAAATACTGTTGTTAGGGGTAATGACGCTCTTGGACCTGTGTCTAATTTTTTAAGTTATAAAGTAAGTGATATAAGCTTAAATAGAACAGGGTATAAATGTAGGAGATGATGAAAATTAAAAAAGAAAGCATACTAGATAAAATATTGATATGAAATTATTTGATTCTTTGATTGTTAATCCAACTATTACTAAAAATTGTGAAGATATTAGCTTTGCTGAATATATAGAATCTAAAGATATAAATACTTTTGAAATAGTTGTAACTCAGGATAGCCCTTTATTTGCAATTAATAGAAATTTAGATTTTACATCTATAACGATCGAGGGTTGTTTGTTAAAAAATCCTATATGTGGTTTACCCAAAATTGGGTTTTTGCAAAATTTTTATTCTATGAAAGAAAATGCTTTTCGATTAACGATTGAAGCATCATCTGATATAGATAAAGAAGAAGGTGGAAGATTTGAAAATATATTTACTTTAAATAAAAAATATAACACACGTTACATAAGTAAAAGAAATCAAGACTTGAATATCGGAAGTTATTGGCCTTACAATTCTATTAATATTTACAATAGCAATAAAAAATATCTAGAATTTTTCTATGATAGTGTTGTTAACAGTAAAAATGAAATTAGAATTTTCATAACTTTTCAGAAAATTAAAGAATGGAAAATTTTTTATCCTATAATTGGTTTAGTAATAATAGGGGGTGATTCTGATATTGAAAATAGCATCACTAAAAATCATCTTAATTGGTGGCATGAGCAACAGGATAGGCTTAATGTCTTAGAAATAGATGAGACATTAGACATGGAAGATGAAATTGATATTATGGGTTTTAGGGTAAAGAAGAGAAAATAAACCAATATCTAGACATTAACATCCACAGACCAACTATAGGTAGATCAATCACTTTTAATAAAAATTAACGAATCTTGTTAGTTTTTTTGGATGAAAAAAGTGGTTCCTTTGTTTCACCGAAATCAAAAGGAGTGTTATGAGATTTGGAACTGTGACGATGCTTCTACCGAACTAACTGGTTGGAGAGATCAGTATCAAGTTCCCATTATAATCGATGAAATTTTCACAGACTTTGTTGGAAGTAAAAAAAGTTATACTGATTTTAAAGAAGCCTTACCTGATATTTTAGATAACAGAACCTTGTATTACGTTGTGGTTACTTACTTTACTTGTTTTAATATGATGTATGTTGACCATCCAGGAGTAGAGGAGCGGGCAGACCAAGTATTAGATGCTCTTAATCTATCTTGTAATCTAAAATATGATGAAAGAACGTATCGAAGATTTTTCCACTACCTCTTCCCATCACAATTAGTGCAAAATAATCATGACGTCAGGCAATTAGTTTTATTCTAAAGTACCTATTTCCAAGCCCATCCATACCGTTCCATTGCCCGTGATTCTAGAGTAGAATTCGGGGATGTCAGCTTTATCTGCAATTGGAATAGGTGCTTTCGGCGGTATAGGCTTTATGATTAAGGTGGGTGCTCTATATTTTTTTACAGAGTACTTAAGAGATAAGACCAAAGAAAAATTAAACAATAATGAAAGCAAAAAGTGGATATGGACAAGTTGTTTTTTGCATTGTCTCGCGCTATCTTTTGTACTGTCCTGTATATATTTGGCTAATGATGGATCCTATTGTGTTTCAGAGGATATGTATGGATGCTCTGAACAAGATTACGATCCTAATTTTAAACCCGCTACAGGGATACAAACCTTAAAATATTTTGGCGCAGTATTATCAGCAACTGTAATAGCTGTTTATTTTAGAGTAAAATCTATGTTATCAGAATGAAATCTTTATTTTCCACTATCATTGTTCTCTTGCTCCTAATGACTAGTGCCAATGCAAAATATTGCACAGAAAAAGATGACTTGTACAAAAAAGGAACTGATCATTTAAATAGCCTTTATGAATTTGGATTGAAGATTCAAAAAGCAGTCAAAGATAAGGATCTAGAAGCTATTAAAGCTATGGTTAAGTTCCCAATGAACGATAAAAAAATTACAAAACCATATTTAGATAATAAAACTTTTGATCAAGTGTTTTCACAAAAAGAAATAGATTTTATCTTAAAAGACAAACCAAATTGCAATTCTGCTGGAATATACAAAGGATACATGCTTGGTGCAGGTACTATTTGGTACGATGATATTAATGGTGCTACAATTATAGCTTTAAATTTAGATAAAAAATGAAAAAATTTTTAACCTCTATTTTGCTTCTTACGATGATAATCGGTGGAGTGGCGAGTGCTGAAGAGAAAAAGTGGGAAATAAAGAAATTAATAGACGGATCTGTAATGATCAGAATGAACGGAGAAGTAACCCATGGAGACACTTTAAATTATTCTTTTAAAAAAGTTAAAGGTAAATGTGATGCCCTTCAAGAAACTTTCACATTTTATTCAACAGGCAAAAATCCAAAATTCAAAAATTTAAAAGGAAAGTTAATACCTATTTACATTAAAGACATGACTTACAATAATGGCAAAGTGTATGGAAATGTTCGTCATACCGCTCCTTTCATGAGTGGTAACCGAGCTCTTTTTTCAATGGGTTTTTATAAAATTGATGAGCATATAAAACATCTTTCACAATTTAAAACTTACGACTTAACTATTGTAAATGATTTCGACTCAGGAGGAAAAGACCAACCCGAAATAATAAAAAATTTTAAAGCTTCAGACTATTTTGATTTACCTAATAATAGTTGGAGCTTAAAAGGTATTAATGAAGCTGTAGCCCAAGCACAAAAATTATGTATGGAATATGAAAAAATTAATTAAAAAAATTCTAACTTCATTGTTTCTTTTGGCCACGGTCGTTAATGCAAATGCATTAACCGATGTAGAAAAAATTGCATCAGTTGCCACAACAAATGAGGCAAAAACTTGCGTTGCTTATTTTAAAATTCTAGGTTTGAAATATGGTGTGATGCCTGACTTTCCTGAGAAGAAAGATGAAATGGCTTCTATAAAAAATTATGAGATGAAAGCTCAATCTTCTTATGTAGCTTTTTCAAAAAAGACAACTATGTCGGATAAGGAATTTATAGATGCCATTAAAAAAGAATTTAAACGAATGGTTAAAATAAGTGGGAGTAATTATCAGAACACATCTAAGCTTATAGATATCTATGCAAAGGATTGTGAAAATCATGTAAGAAATCCAGAGAAAAGATACGAACATTGGAAAAATATTTCTAAAAATAAACAGACAAAACAGATAAAAAAAGTAGAGGCAAAATCCGAGCTAAAAAAATCAACTACCAAACCAATTTTCCCATTTACAGTAGATGAGCAAGTGCAAACAGCAAATAAAAATCAAAACGATATATTTGTAAATACGATTAAATCCAATGAGCTCAATACAGACAAGTATTGGAATACACCACTAACAAGATTGGATTATTATTTAATGCAAATAAAAAAAGCAGCAGATAAAGTTTCTAAAGACATAGAAATCACTTACCCTGATGGAAGTAGTTTCCTGGGTAGTGATTTTGAGAGAATTGAAAACAAAAAAAAATACCAAAGCTTTCTTGGGAAATACAAAGATTTCCGAGTATCTAATTATGTTGGTTACAATGAGAAAAAAGGGAAAATCTTTATTACATTTAATGTTAATGATGTTGGAAAGGCAAAAAAGCCAATGAAAGAAATATGCGCAGATATAGTAAACCGAAAAATAAGAGGGAGTTTAGATCTACCAAGTCTAGAAAAAGCCTCCAGTCAGTACTCAAACAAACGGTTGCTAGGTCAACTGCATCGCGGCGGTGATTATGGCAAAGAATTAGAGAAAGTAGCAAATAATATAGTTTATTATTTGAGCATCACTTCTGTAGTTAATGATCAAGACATGCTTAATATGTCCTGCTCCCTAACAAAAAATATTTTCGGTCGTACTGAAATTAATTATACAAAATGGTCCTTGGCATTAACTAAATAGATTATAAATGAAACCTATCCTTACGTTCTTAACTTTGTTCCTAATGCTCGGTGGAGTGTCGAGTGCTGCTGTTTACCAATGTAAATTTGAAATTGGAACTGCCACTATAACTATTGATCAATCTAGTGAACAAGCTTTGTTTGCTATAGAGACCAAAAATGGACAGACTTATCCAAACAATGTTAAACTATTAACTTATCCTGGAGGATTTATTTCTTCAATGACATTCATACCAAATAAAAATGTACGCACTCCTCTAAGTAAAGGTACGTATGATGGATATATCTATCAAAACAGCAAACCTGGAGATGCCTTTTATTTAAAAAGTTTTTTTGTTGATCGGCGAGGGGGGACAACAGACTTAATCAAGATTGTTATAGAAATGTGGGAAAAGGATTTACCAGCATATTTTTCTACAGACTTTAAATCGAATAAAATATTTGCCGGCAATTGTAGCTAATTGAATATTTGACATTTTATTACCACAATCATTAATTAGATTAATAATTGTTACCTATAATAAAAAATCAAAACACACTTACAGAAAGGCTAGAGCATGAAGCAAAGAAGATGCGAATGTCTTCTTGAAAAAGAAGATGATCTTGGAATCTATAAAGATATGTTATCCGAGGCAAAGGAGGGAGGATTTGCTTATTCAGAATTTACTACTCCCAAACAAGGTCCTGATAAAGGAAATCAGCTAGAATACTGTATCCATATCTTCCCCCAACCCGAATTCACCATGTCTTTTGATGAGTTGTTGGGATTTTTAAAAAAACAAATACCAGAAGAAGACATGATGCGAAGTGATAAATTAAGAAACTATTTAATAGAAAAAAATATTAAATATGAAATTAATAATTTCACCATGAAAGCTATTTACGAGTCGCCAAAAGACAAGGATAAGCTAAACGCAGCCTTAAAAGAAATTGATCTTGGGTTAAATTAGTCTTGTTCTAAAGTACCTATTTCCAAGCCCATCTACACTATTCTATAACCAGAGATTTTGAAGTAGGTTAATACAGATGAAGAAATTTATACTAATAACACTACTCCTTTTTTTAGGTTGCAGCAATGTCGATGAAAAAATGATTGAAAAATGTGCAGATCAAAAAATCATATCAATACGTAACTACATGAATGGCCATCAATATGAATGGGTAGCAGAAAAAAATAGCTTCTATAGAAATGAAAAAAAAAGAATTTATAAAAATATATTCTCAAAAGACCCCAAGGGGACCAGTGAAGAAACTTTTATTGAAATTCGTGAGTATTATTTCAATTTAAAAAGTACTCATCATTATTTTAAAAATTTAATGAGATATTATACATATAGAACAGAAGTGATAAAAAATGAATATGTAAAAATGTCTCTTATCAAGAAAAGAAAATTCCCAAAATATGTTTCTAGTCTTAGATTGTGCGAAGAGGAAAAAAAGAAAAACCCCTTAACTTTTAAGTTACAATATGAAGAGACTTTTTGGCAAAATTTCAAAAAGTGATTAAATGATTAATCTTACTCAGCCAGAACTTGTTCAGCTTGTAGTCCTAATAGGGGCATTGATTTTGGTTCTTTATAACTTTAGAAATAGATTCTAAATGAAAAAACTCTTCTCTTTGATCGTGCTGGGTTTGTTGTGGAGTGGGAATGCTTATTCAGAATTCATAATATCAAAAAAACCAGAAAATAAAGAAGAACTATCAGATTATCTAATTAAAAATAAATTATACCTACAAAAAATAAACAGTAAAAAAATAGAAATACAAGTTTATAGCTTTGATAATAGCACATCAGGTTATGGAAATATTTTCAAAGGGGAATATGTAGCTGTCGCCAATCCATTCTCCTGGAAGGCTTTAACAAAAAACTCTTTTGAATGGACTCATAAATCAGAAGGAGCAAGTACAAAACCAAATATAGAAATTATAGACTTTGACAGCAATACAATGATATTGCCTCAATATAAAGATGACGATTGGGCCCGGGCTCGTTTTGCCGTTAAAATAATAAGCGAATCTGATTTTAATAAAGTTAAAAAGAAACATTGGGTTCTAGAAAAAGATTGTTGTAAAAGAGAATTTAGTAAGAGTACAAATAATGAAGTAAGTGATGAAAAGTTTAGAAGATACGTTGAGTTAAGAACAAAAATAAAAAGTGAGTGTGATAAAAGTTGGTATACGAGAGGACTTTCGGGCAATGCTTCTGAAATTGAAAAGTTGTGTAGAAATAATATGTATGACGTTCGCTCAAAAACTTTTATTGGGGAGTCACGTGCAGTAAAAAGAAGATTAAAACAATACGGAATTAATGAATAATTTTTTTCATAATTTTTTTGACCTTTGCTTTTAAAACCAAATAACTATTTCCCGGAAGCTTGTCTCTAGATCCAAGTGTAAAGGTGAATATATAAGTACCTAAAATTCCTATTACAGGTGTACCCCCTTTTCTAATCCTTTGATTTTGATAATGATATTGGGTCCCTTTAAAATTAGCTTTTAATCTTTACCAGGAGTCCATAAACAGATGTTTCTTGATCCTTGCTGCTTGACACTTGCACCACTAGATAGATGCGAAATAGAGTCGATTTTGGAATCAGAAACGCTATGTTTTATTTCAATTTCTATTCGTAAGACTCGTTATTAATTCTCTAAATTTATTGAGGAAAATCGTAGTTTATTTTAATTAATTTTTGAAGATCGTTGCCTCATGGTTGCAGTGGATTCTCGGTGCTGTTATAGTTGTTGTAGTTAAAGAAGAATTCAAAAGTACGTGTGCATTGACATCGGAGGGGTAGTGGGAGCGTTACCCACCAGTTCCACCATTCTTAAATATAATATTTTCTGATAAGACTTGGACTTGAACCGCAAAAGACATTCAGGTTATGAGTTGGACTCAAGACTAGGCTGCTCGACTTCACCGCAATATACAGGTGTAATAATTAAAAAATTAAAATCTAGCTTTGAGTTTTCTTAGTTTTTTAACTCTGGCCATACTATCTTCTAGCTCTCTCTTTTTTCTTTCAGATGGCTTTTCGTATGTACTTTTGATTTTTAGTAGGCGAAACGTACCTTCACGCTGAAGTTTCTTTTTAAGAACCCTTAGTGCTTGTTCCAGATTGTCGTTTTTAACTTCTATTTTAATAACCTACCTCCAAATAAGTGGCTGAATTAACATTTTGCAAAAAAAAAGTCCACCGTTATATTGTTATTTATATGGAACATTTTATCCCAAGCCCAAAAAAAGGATCGGAAAGTAAGGCCAGGGTTATATCCAGAAGGGCATTTGCATTAACTTCGTTTAAATTTGTTTTCCTGGTGATGGTTGTATCTCGCCTATTCTATCTTCAGATTATTAAGCGAGATGAATTTATTATCAAAGCAGATAATAATAGATTTAGGAAGTGGAAGCTATCACCTTCTCGAGGCATCATTCTTGATAAAAATAATAATGTTATTGCAGATAATTTTCAAGTTTTTAAAATCGCCTTAATTCCGAGGGAAATTAAATCGATAGATAGTTTTTTATCATCTTTTTCTAAAATATTACCAATTACTAATAATGAAATTTCTTATTATAAAAAAAAATATAGATTACATGATAAAAATTTACCGTTTGTTTTAAATAAAAATTTAAATTGGACTGATTTTTCAAAATTAAACTATGTCATTCATAATTTAAAAGGTGCACAGCCCTTCATGTCATATGAAAGAACTTACATACACCCAAATGAATTTGCTCATATTTTAGGATATGTCAGCATACCTAACCAAAAAGATCTAAATCAGATAGACGCAAGTTATTTAGATGTTCCTAATTTAAAAGTTGGAAAAATTGGGTTAGAAAAAAATTCTAATAAAATTCTTTTGGGCATCCCTGGATCTGCTATCTATGAGGTAAATGCATTTGGCAAAAGAGTAAAAAATATAGAAAAGATAGATGGAACTAATGGAAGTAGAATAAAAACTTCTATTGATAAGGACATTCAAATTTATGCTTACCAACAGCTAAAAGAAAAATCAGGGTCTGTGGTTGTGATGAATATGTACGGAGGTGTTTTGTGTTGCGTCTCTAGCCCATCTTACGATCCAAATAAATTTACATATGGAATAAGTTATAAAGATTACGATGTATTAAAAAACAATGAAAAGAAACCACTGGTTAACAAAGCCATGACAACCACCTATCCTCCAGCATCCACATTTAAAATGATAGTGGCTTTATCAGCTCTAGAGAATAAAATTATTACTAAAAATTTTAGACACACCTGCAAAGGAAAAGTAGATCTTTATGAGCAGAGATATCATTGCTGGAAAGATAAAGGCCACGGACGTATAAATTTAAAAAGTGCAATTAAAGAATCTTGCGATATTTATTTTTATGAAGTTGCAAGATTACTAGGAATTGACCGCTTGCAAAAAACAGCCTTTAAATTTGGATTGGGTGATTACGTATTCCAGGATTTTTTTGAAGAAGCAAAAGGTCTAGTTCCATCTACATCATGGAAGAGAGAGACTTTGGGTAAACCCTGGTATTTAGGAGAAACTATGATTTCTGGGATAGGACAGGGTTATATTAAAACTACCAATGTTCAGCTTTGTAAAATGATCGCTCAATTTGCCAATGGTGGCTATCAAATTAATGCAAGTTTTTTTGATTCAAGTGATCTAGCTTTGGGGAAAAAGATTATTGAGGATGATGAGCATATTGAGCTTATTTTAAAGAGTTTATTTGAAGCAACTAACCATCTAGGCGGAACGTCTTATCGCTCGAGAATCGCTGGAACAATGAAGCTTGCAGGAAAAACAGGTACAGCGCAGGTCAGAAAAATATCAGAATCTCAAAGAGAACAAGATTTAAAAAACAAAGACTTGCCCTGGAAATTCAGGGATCATTCATTGTTTACTGGGTATGGTCCAGCGGATAATCCCAAATATGCTATCTCAGTTGTTATTGAACACGGAGGATCAGGGTCTGCAGTCGCTGCACCTATTGCAAGGAATGTAATGAGAAAGATTTTTGAAAAAGAAAGAAAATTAAACAATGTATAGATCTATCCGAAAAAATATTTTTGAACAAGCTTGGGAAAAAATTATTCAGTTCGACTGGTTTTTTTTCTCTCTTATATGTATTCTAATTTGCGTTGGTTTGTTAACCATTCACACGGTAGACAATTCTAATAGTAATTATTTATTTAAGCACTTCTTAAGAATTTCTATTTCTCTTGCTTTATTTTTGTTTGTTGCATTTATTAATATTAAGTTTTGGTATCGGTTTGCATATGTTTTTTATATTGGGGTTGTTGGGCTACTTATCTACGTAGAGTTTTTTGGTTTGTCTGCGCTTGGAGCAAAGAGATGGATCAATGTTTATTTTTTTAATATTCAGCCTTCAGAATTAATGAAAGTAGGAGTAATTTTGGCACTAGCAAGATATTATCAATATATTAAGCTAGAAGAAATTGATAATTTTTCTAAATTAACTATCCCAGTTTTTATTATTTTTATCCCATTTTTTTTAGTAACTAGTCAGCCAGATTTAGGAACAGGACTATTTATTTTAATAGTATGCCTGGGAATGCTTTGGCTAGCAGGACTTAGTTTAAAAATTTTTATAACTGGTTTCTTTTCTTTATTAATATTAGTACCTTTTTCTATTGCTTTTTTAAAACCTTATCAGAAGGAAAGAATATTAACCTTTTTAAATCCGGAAAACGATCCTCTTGGGTCGGGCTATCATATTATTCAATCTAAAATTGCAATTGGATCGGGAGGCTTTTGGGGAAAAGGATTTAAACAAGGAACGCAAAGTAATTTGGAGTTTTTGCCAGAAAAACATACAGACTTTATATTTACCGTCTTTTCAGAGCAATTTGGGTTTTTTGGATCTGTCTTATTGATACTGCTCTTTTTTGCTATTATTTTAAAAATTTTAAACATCTCTTTAAAATCTCAAAATAATTTTTCTAGACTGGTATGTTTTGGGGTAGGATTTAATATATTTGTTTATCTCGCAGTTAATCTTGGAATGGTCACAGGGTTACTTCCGGTAGTTGGGGTTCCATTGCCCATCATTTCTTACGGTGGTACCGCTATGCTTACTACCATGTTTGCATTAGGTCTAGTTATGAGTGCTAAAATTCACAATGATCACAATCTTTAAAATTTTATGAATAATAAGAATGAAATAAAAGCTTACATCATGCTAATTCTTGCCACTTCTTTTTGGGCGGGTAATTTCATTGTTGGGAAAGTTGCAACTCTTTTTGAAATACCTCCCATCTCTTTAAATTTTTATAGATGGTTTTTTGCCTGGATTGTATTGGCACCATTTACTATGAGACAAGTGATTTTAAGCAAATCAATCATTAAAAAAAACATATTTTCTATATTGATAATGTCTTTTACCAGTATATCTATTTTTAATTCAGCGGTTTATTATGGACTAAATTACACGCAGGTGCTTAATGGAGTTTTGATGATATCCACCATACCTATTTTAATTATCGTGATTTCGTCTATTTTTAAAACAGAAAAAATAAATATTTTTCAAATATTTGGAGTTTTGGTGTCTTTGTCAGGAGTGATAATAATAATTACCAAAATGGAGCTTCAGAAGCTTTTGCATTTTCAACTTAACAAGGGAGATCTTTGGATTTTAGTAGCGATGCTATCATGGTCTATTTATTCTATTATTATAAAAGAAAAAAAAATTAATCTTAAGCCATTTGTTTTATTGCAAACTTTAATAACATTCGGTGTTATTATGTTAATTCCTTTTTATTTATTAGAAATTTCATCTGGAAAACACATTCCTCTTAACATTCCAGTTTTTTTGACAATAGCATACGTTGTTCTATTTGCGGGAATTGGAGCTTATATTTTTTGGAATAAAGCAGTGATGGCTATTGGACCAAATAGATCGGGAGTTTTTTTACACTTGATGCCAGTATTTAGTTCTATAATGGCAATTGGATTATTAGGAGAGTCTTTTGCTAAATTTCATTTTGTTGGGGCTATTTTTATAGTGATTGGAATATTTTTATCTTCTAGAAAAAAAGTTTAATGAAAAAATTATTTATCATATTTGTCTGTTTGTGTGTTTCCACAAATTCTTTTTCTGAGAATTTAAAGAAAGCATATTTTGCGGGAGGATGTTTTTGGTGTATGGAAGAATCCTTTGACAAAGTGAAGGGAGTGAAGGTAACAACCTCAGGATATTCTGGAGGTCATGTGAAAAACCCAACTTACAAACAGGTAGTTCAGGAAAATACCGGGCATCTAGAATCGGTAGAGGTAGTTTATGATTCTAATGCAATAACATACACAACATTAGTAGATGCCTATTTTAAAAGTATTGATCCCTTTGATTCTGAAGGACAGTTTTGTGATAAGGGTTACAGCTATCGTTCAGGTATTCTTTATCAAGATTTAAACCAAAAAAAAATCATTGATAGAAAAATTTTAGAAATTGAAACTAAATTTAAAAAAAAAGCTTTTGTTATTTTAAAAAAATTTAATGAATTTTACAAAGCTGAAAATTATCACCAAGATTTTTATGAGAAAAATTTTTTTCGGTATTTGGCTTATAAAAAAGCCTGCAAAAGAGAGGAAAGATTGAATGAGCTATGGAATAATTAATTTATACTATTTAATTTTATCCATTCATCAGCAAGAGATAAAAATAGTTTAATCTAGTGAAAAAATTACAGATTTTAAAAAAAGGTTTTTTAGACGTAATACCCCTTACTATTCCAGTAATACCTTTTGGAATTATTTATGGAGTGATAGCTATTGAGATTGGCTTAAGCCCCCTAGTGGCATTTTGTATGTCATTTATTATCTTTGCTGGATCCTCACAAATTGCCTTCTCTCAGCTTTTATCTGCAGGAGCTTCTCCCTTGGTTATGATTAGTTCTGTTGCAGTTATTAATTCGAGACACTTTCTTTATGGGGCAGTCCTTTCACGGTATTTGAATAAATTAAATTGTTATTGGAAGATTCTTTTGGGCTACTTAATGACTGACCAAGCTTTTAGTGTTTCTCTTTCATATTTTAAAAAGAATTATAAGAAAAAAAATGCTCATTTTCATATGCTTGGGTCTGGCTTTACCCTTTGGTTTTTATGGCAGTTATCGACTTTGGCTGGAATTATTTTAGGAAATATAGTTCCTGAGCAGCTAGGCTTAACATTTGCAATACCTTTAACTTTTTTATCATTGATTATTTCTGAATTAAGAAAAAAAGATCATTTAATTGTCATTGCAGTATCAGGCCTAGCTTCTCTTGCCCTTTATGATTTTCCTTTTAAAATTTATATTATTGTTTCTGCCTTTTTAGCTTTGGGAGTTTCTTATATTTTAATTACTAAATTTAAAAATTTTTAATATGATTTGGTTTTGGGTTTTAATAGCTGGAGTGGTTACTTTTTTAACAAGATACTCTATGATAACTTTCATAAATCCAAAAACATTAAGCAAGACATCTAAAGAAGTATTAAAGTATGTTCCTTCTGCTGTATTTCCAGCTATAATTTTTCCTGCAATTTTTTTAGATCAAGAAGGTTATTTTCTAAATAGCAATAGCCCACAAATTTGGGGATTTTTGATTGCAGTAATATTTGGGTATGTTTTCAATAATATTATTTTAACTATAGTTTCGGGTTTAGTTAGTTTCTGGATTTTTACTTTTTTATTTTGATTAGCCTAATTTTCCAAGAAATGGTAAGGCTTCTAGCAAATAAAAGCCAATAGACTGAAGTTTAGAAGTCAGGATTAAAATACCAGTAACTATTAAAATTAACCCAGAAATCTTCTGAATGTTAGAAATAAATTTTCTAGCCTTTCTAGAAAATATGAGAAAGTTTCCCATATAATATCCAGCAAGAACAAAAGGAATTCCTAGCCCAATGGAATAAGTGATTAAAAGAAATATTCCTTGAATTAAAGTATTTTCTAAAGAAGCTAAAGCTAAAATAGACCCTAGAATAGGACCAATACACGGGGTCCACCCAAAAGCAAATCCCATTCCTACGATGAGAGGAAAGAAAAAGCTATTTGAATATTTCGATATATAAAATTTAAATTCATTATTTAAAAAATTAAATTTTACAATACCAAGCAAATACAAACCAAAAAAAATAATGATAATTGCAATTACATTAGAAAATATATGTGATTTATTTAAAAGGAAAGATCCAAAAAAAGTAGAAGATGCACCTAAAAGAATAAAAATAATAGAAAAGCCAAGTACAAAAAGTAAAGATTTTTCTAATATAAAATATTTTGATTTTTTTTGAAGTTTTTCTAAATCAGTGCCACAAATAAAAGATAAGTATCCTGGTATTAGTGGAAGCACGCAGGGAGATAAAAAGCTGACAATACCTGCGACAAAGCTCAAAAACAGAAGAGACACTATTTAAATTCCTAATAATTTATTTAACTGATTTTCCGAATCTAATTGGTAAATTTTATCACAATCGCCAATATAATTATCACCTGCAAATATTTGGGGAACAGTTCTTGCCCCATCAGATTTTTCTAACATCTCATTAAATTTATCTGGGTTTTGATTAAGACTAATTTCTACAAACTGAATTTTTTTTAATGTAAGTAAGGATTTGGCTTTTGTGCAAAATGGGCAATAGTCTTTTGTGTAAATAGTTATTTTGTTCATTTGCTTTATTTATCAAATACACATCTAAAACCAACATAAATTGCATAAAATTTGGAGGGCTTGTATTGAGAGCCTGTTACTTTTGTCATACTAGCTCCGTACCACCAAGATCCTCCGGCCGTTAAAGATTCATCACCCTTGGTATCAGCAACCCATTCCCAAACATTACCTCCCATGGCCACCAGTTTATTAATTCCTTCTGGCAGAGTAGTCACATCAACGTGCTTGTTGTAACCAAGTATACCCTGCGAGTTCATGTTTTTCGCTTTATCTCCACTTGGGTACTTGTGAACTTTATTTAGTTTAAAAGTTTTAGAGGAACTTAGTTGTTGATAGGCAGCAACTTTCCACTCGTCAAATGTAGGTAATCTACCATTAATGAATTTACAATAATTTTCAGCCTCAAAATGACTTACATGCACCGCTGGCTCAAGAATGCTTTTAGGTTTTATTCCGTAGGGATTTTTGTAGTTCCATCCAGCTTTCTTTTCCCAGAACATCCCCCACTCATATCCACCACCATTTTTTTCAGCTAGTGTTTGATAGTTTTTTGTTTCAGCATAAGATTGAAATTCTTTAATTGTTACTTCGTATTTCTGAATAAAATAATCATTTATTGGTATTTTTATATTTTCAAAGGATTTAACAGCTGTGGATAAAGAGTAGATAAACAAAAAAATAAAAAAAAATTTCATATAAGATAAAATATATGAGCAATTTTAATAAAGTCAAAAAATTTATGGAAACTTTTGGCCAAGAAATAAAAGAGCAGGCAGATTTTCCAAATCAAAAAATACAAGACCTAAGATATGATCTGATCAAAGAGGAGTTAGAGGAATTAAAAGTAGCTTTACAAGAAAAAGATCTCAAGGAGGTTGCGGATGCATTAACGGATATTCTTTATGTTACCTATGGTGCTGGGCATGCATTTGGTATTGATTTAGATAAATGCTTCGAAGAAGTCCAATCTTCCAATATGAGTAAATTAGACGACAATGGAAAACCAATTTATGATAGAAATGGAAAAGTAATGAAGGGACCCAATTACTTTAAGCCGAATTTAGAAAAAATATTAGTTTATTCGAATGAGCTTAAAAAAAGAAATTAAATTTAAACTACCCGTCCTTCTTTTAATACCTTTTTTTTCCTGGTTCTTTTTACATATATTTTTTGTTGGAGATAATCAGAAATTTGACCAACTAGCTCTTGGTGAAGAAGTGGTCAAAGTTACCAATTACATTAATAACAAGCCAATACTTTGTGGATCTTTTGCTCAGCTTGATAAGTGCTTAAGATATTTGAAAGAGAAAAATTTTAATAAAAAAATTCTGTGGATTGGAAATTCACAACTAAACTCTGTAAATCAAGGAAATTTAGATACTACCAAAACAGCTAGCCACAGAGCAAGTGAATATTTTTATGATAAAAATATTGGCCTGATCACATTTGCAGCGCCGAATATTTCCTTCCAAGAGTATTCTGTAATTATTGATTATTTAAAAAAGAAGATTGATTTTGACATAATTATCTTGTCCTTGGTATTTGACGATACTAGGGAAGACGGAGTTAGAAAAAGTTTTCTTATCAAAAAAGAAAAAAATAAAAATATACAAAAAACACTTCAAGAAATATCTGAAAGTAAAATTATTTTATATTTAGATAAGCATATAAAATGGAATGATATAAGGTCAGCAGCCCAGGGAAAAATCTATACATTTTTATACCAGAGTAGAAATTTTGTATTTAATATTAACCCTACCTCCACAAGAAAATTTATAAAGCCTATTTTTGATAAAAATATATTGTCATTAGAAAAAATTTTAAAAAAATTAAAAAAAGAAAATATTAAAACTATTCTTTATGTGGCACCTTTAAGAAATGATATCAAAATACCTTACAGTGAAATAGAGTATTCTTACTTTAAAAGACATACAAAAAATCTTTCGACCAAATATTCTTCTTATTTTTACAACTTAGAAAATATAGTTCCAGGTTTTTTATGGGGTGAGAAAGCAGGAACAAAAATTGGAGTTGATACAGAGGTTGATTTTATGCATTTCAAAGAACAGGGCCATGCAATTCTGGGCAAAAATATTATTACTATATTGAATAAATTATTGTAATGCTTTTTAACTCGTTTACCTTTTTTGTATTTCTAATAATTTTTATCTCCGGATATTGGTTTTTAAATAGAAAAATAAGGCTTTATTTAATATTTTCTTCTAGTTTGGCATTCTACGGTTTTTGGAGAGTAGAGTTTTTATCCTTGATATTGCTGTCTGTTTTAATCAATTATTTTTCTTCTCTTTTTTTTGAGAAGACGCAATCTAAGTCCAAAAGAAAAATTGTTTTACTTTTTAGTTTACTAAGCAATCTTGGACTACTAGCTTTCTTTAAATATTACTACTTTATATCAGAGAATATTAATTTTATTTTCAATATAATTGGGAGTGAAATTAATATTCCTTATTATAATATTATATTACCTCTGGGAATCAGTTTTTACACATTTCAATCTGTGAGTTATACGATTGATGTTTTTAATAAAAATATAAAAGCTGAGAAAGAATTCATTTTATTTTCTAATTATGTAATTTTTTTCCCTCAGTTAATTGCAGGACCAATATTGAGGGCAAAAGAAATTATCTGGCAATTATCTGAAAGACCCAAATTTAAAATAGAAAAAATGTATGGGGGCATTAAGAGGATTGTATTTGGATTGTTTTTAAAAGTAGTCATTGCAGATCATCTTGCGCCAATAGTAGAACAATGTTTTTTAGTAGATTCAAAATACCTTTCCGCAATCGATATATTTACAATGTCTTACTTATTTGGGTTTCAAATCTATTTTGATTTTTCTGCTTATTCTCATATTGCAATTGGCTTAGCCATGCTAATGGGAATTAATTTTCCAGAAAATTTTAATTTCCCATATCACAGCAAATCTCCAAAGGAATTTTGGACAAGGTGGCATATTACTCTTTCAAGCTGGGTTAGGGATTATGTCTATCTACCAATGATGAATTATAAAAATTTAAACAATTCTGAAGGTGGGATAGGGCTGTCTATTTATAAAAATAGCATCTCTTTTAATTCAATTATAATTCTACTGATAACTTGGATGTTAATGGGTATTTGGCACGGAGCACACTGGAAGTTTGTTGCTTGGGGAGTCTCTCATGCTTTGATAATAACATTTTATAGATTATTTGATGGTATGATTAACCTATCTAGAAATCGTTTGATTGCTTTTGCAAGCTGGTTTTTTACCTTGCAACTTGTAATGCTAAGTTGGATTCCATTTAGAGCTGAAAGCTCTTCGCATGCATTTCGATTGTGGGGCAGGCTTATTAACAATGACAATTGGTTTGGGCTGGGGTTTAAAGAAAATACTTATTTAATTGCATTTTTTATAACTTTTATTTATTTAATTTACCCATATGTAGTTATTGCATGGGATGGCTATATGAAAAAAAACGTTCTTATTAAAAATATTATAGAATTTATATGTTTATTTTTTATAGTAACTATGGTTTTAATTTTTTTTAAGGTTATAAACCAATTTATATATTTTCAATTTTAGAATTAATTTATGAAAGAATACAAAATAGCGTCAATTGCAGGTGATGGAATAGGAAAAGAAGTTACTCCTGAAGGAATTCGAATTTTAAAAAAAGTAGCTGAGCAACACCAGTTCAAAATTCACTTTGATGAATTTGATTTTGCTTCGTGTGATTATCATGAGAAGCATGGAAAAATGCTACCAGACAATTGGAAAGATCAGATCGGAAAACATGATGCTATATTTTTTGGAGCCGTGGGAATGCCAGATCAGTTACCAGATCATATTTCTTTATGGGGATCTTTATTACAATTCAGAAGAGAATTTGATCAGTACATCAATTTAAGACCTGTAAAATTAATGCCGGGAGTGCCCTGTCCTTTAGCTAACAAAAAACCAGGGGACATTGATATGCTTATTGTTCGAGAAAATACAGAAGGTGAGTACTCTTCAGTAGGTGGTAGAATGTACAAAGGGACTGATAGAGAAATTGCCATTCAAGAAACTATTATGTCAGCACAAGGTGTTGATAGAGTTATGAAATATGCTTTTGAGCTTGCAAAAACTACTAAGAGAAAAAAACTTACAAGCGCAACTAAATCAAACGGTATTTCCATTACCATGCCTTTTTGGGATGAAAGATTTAAAGAAATGAAAAAAAATTATCCCGATATTAAAACGGACGAGTTTCACATTGATATTTTAGCGGCTAGATTTGTATTAACACCAGAGTGGTTCGATGTAGTAGTCGCTTCAAATTTATTTGGAGACATTCTTTCAGATCTTGGACCGGCTTGTACTGGAACCATAGGGATTGCAGCCTCTGCAAACATTAACCCAGAGAAAAAATTTCCATCCTTGTTTGAGCCAGTTCATGGTTCAGCTCCTGATATTGCAGGAAAAGGAATTGCTAACCCAATTGGGCAAATTTGGTCTGGTGCGATGATGTTAGATTATTTGGGTGAAAAGGAAGCTGCAGATAATATTGTAAAAGCAATAGAGAAAACTTTATCTGACGACGAGTCTCGAACAAAAGACCTTAAGGGAAACAGCAATACAGTACAGTGTGCTGACTCAGTTTTAGCAAATTTATAAATTTTAAGTGGGGCGTTCTGTTGTCCGTCCCAAATCAATAGATAACATAATATATGACTTTTTTGAAAGGTACACAGTAAGGTACACAGTAAATCTACTCTTTCTTTGTAATGACCTTGTAATTGAGGTCTTTAGATTTCTTTCTTTCTGGATTTAACTGATTGTGCATCTCTAATAAGTAGTCATCTGACAAACTTTGATAATGTGAATGTATCATTTGGGGACTTGTGTTTGAGTGTAATG
>Ga0208770_1000033_pt1 | contig 96726 bp, 59 predicted proteins | sample AntAceMetag02UK9_FD_184771 | JGI IMG/M metagenome (GOLD analysis project Ga0208770, IMG submission 184771) | Saline lake microbial communities from Ace Lake, Antarctica - Antarctic Ace Lake Metagenome 02UK9 (SPAdes) (version 2) | ecosystem: Environmental > Aquatic > Non-marine Saline and... | reverse complement strand
CAATTTCATCTTCATCGGTTACAGTGACACTTACTGCGTAAAAACCGATGTTGTTATTTCCATCTGTTCCTTCTACCGTCACTTCATAGATATTGTCAGCATTCAAGTCGCCTATCGCCTCAAAGTCTGGAGCATCTGTAAAACTTAAGAAGCCGATTTCGTCAATACTAAAGAAGCCAAAATCATCGCCACTCAAACTCCAAGTCACTGCTTCATCTGATTCGTATAAACCAACTACTGTTGTGTTCTCTAATATGCTTGGTGCGACTGTTCCGGATATTGTTGGGCCAATTTCATCTTCATCGGTTACAGTGACACTTACTGCGTAAAAACCGATGTTGTTATTTCCATCTGTTCCTTCTACCGTCACTTCATAGATATTGTCAGAATTCAAGTCGCCTATCGCCTCAAAGTCTGGCGCATCTGTAAAACTTAAGAAGCCGATTTCGTCAATACTAAAGAAGCCAAAATCATCACCACTCAAACTCCAAGTCACCGCTTCATCTGATTCGTATAAACCGACTACTGTTGTGTTCTCTAATATGCTTGGTGCGACTGTTCCGAATATTGTTGGGCCAATTTCATCTTCATCGGTTACAGTGACACTTACTGCGTAGAAACCGATGTTGCTATTTCCATCTGTTCCTTCTACCGTCACTTCATAGATATTGTCAGCATTCAAGTCGCCTATCGCCTCAAAGTCTGGGGCAACTGCAAAGCTCAGGTTACCGAATTCGTCAATACTAAAGAAGCCAAAATCATCACCACTCAAACTCCAAGTCACTGCTTCATCTGATTCGTATAAACCGACTACTGTTGTGTTCTCTAATATGCTTGGTGCGACTGTTCCGGATATTGTTGGGATAATTTCATCTTCATCGGTTACAGTGACACTTACTGCGTAGAAACCGATGTTGTTATTTCCATCTGTTCCTTCTACCGTCACTTCATAGATATTGTCAGCATTCAAGTCACCTATCGCCTCAAAGTCTGGCGCAACTGCAAAGCTCAGGTTACCGAATTCGTCAATACTAAAGAATCCAAAATCATCACCACTCAAACTCCAAGTCACTGCTTCATCTGATTCGTATAAACCGACTGCTGTTGTGTTCTCTAATATGCTTGGTGCGACTGTTCCGAATATTGTTGGGCCAATTTCATCTTCGTCTGTAACCGTAACACTTACTGCGTAGAAACCGATGTTGCTATTTCCATCTGTTCCTTCTACCGTCACTTCATAGATATTGTCAGCATTCAAGTCGCCTATCGCCTCAAAGTCTGGCGAAACTGCAAAGCTCAGGTTACCTAATTCGTCAATACTAAAGAACCCAAAATCATCACCACTCAAACTCCAAGTAACTGCTTCATCTGATTCGTATAAACCAACTACTGTTGTGTTCTCTAATATGCTTGGTGCGACTGTTCCGAATATTGTTGGAACAATTTCATCTTCGTCTGTTACCGTAACACTTACTGCGTAGAAACCAATGTTGTTATTCCCGTCTGTTCCTTCTACCGTCACTTCATAGATATTGTCAGCATTCAAGTCGCCTATCGCCTCAAAGTCTGGAGCATCTGTAAAACTTAAGAATCCGATTTCGTCAATACTAAAGAACCCAAAATCATCACCACTCAAACTCCAAGTAACTGCTTCATCTGATTCGTATAAACCGACTACTGTTGTGTTCTCTAATATGCTTGGTGCGACTATTCCGGATATTGTTGGGCCAATTTCATCTTCATCGGTTACAGTGACACTTACTGCGTAAAAACCGATGTTGTTATTTCCATCTGTTCCTTCTAACGTCACTTCATAGATATTGTCAGCATTCAAGTCGCCTATCGCCTCAAAGTCTGGCGCAACTGCAAAGCTCAGGTTACCGAATTCGTCAATACTAAAGAATCCAAAATCATCACCACTCAAACTCCAAGTCACTGCTTCATCTGATTCATATAAACCGACAGTGCTTTGGTTTTCTACGATGAAAGGTAGGTCGTTTCCTTCAATTGATGGAACACTGTAATCCAGCGTCACACTTGCGCTAGCCTGCGATCCTTCATTGCCTACTTCATCAATGATGTCGGCCAAAATGGTGATCAAGCCTTCGTTGAAAGTACTAAAATCTATATCTACGCTCCAAAAACCTTCCGTTACTGTTGGATTAAAAAAGATTGGACTTAATCCATCTTCTATCGTCAACGTAACTATCCCGCCTTCTTCATCACTAGAACCACTTATGGTAACGAACTCATATTCACTAGCATCTATAATGTCATCCCCAGCAATAAATGGATCAATGCTGATAGTTGGTCCTGTCTGATCCAGAATATAACTACCAAAAAAAGTACCTTGATTCAAGGGTGCGTCTACCGACTGGATATCTAGCGTATAAAAACCATCTCCTGCAAAATTTGGATCGCTTGACAAATCGTAAAACCACGTGCCATCTCCGTTGTTAATTCCATCCGTCAAAGTCATTCCGCCATCTAGTGAAACATTAATAGAAGAAACCAAATCATCAGTAGTTCCGCTTAGCGTTACAACATTATTCGTAAGTCCATCCTGATCAAAACCTAATACTGGTGCCGTCTTGTCAAAGATTACATCATTACCACCGGTTATCGTGCTGACTATCAAGCCTGCATTATTCGCTCCATCCTGATAGTCTATATTGAAACTTACAGTCCCTTCCTCATCTTCACCATTTAGGGTATAACTCGCCGACCAAGTCGTTCCGTCGGCATCTGATAAATCGTCAACTGCTGCTTTGCCTCCTGCAACGAACACTGTTGGCGTGTAAATAAATTCAGATGAAATGATCGATAAGGTAACGACATCCCCTACGGTCGCTTGTTGATTATCACCAAGGTTATTCGATGTAATGGTCACCTCCGTTAAAGTTGGTAACTCCTGATCTAGAGTGACGAATACGTCCACAGGTGCTATTGCCGAATTGCCCACTACATCATCTACATCCGCAAATACATTATAACTGTTGTCAGCCAATGAGCTTATATCTAAAATCATAGACCAAGAATTATCACCCTGAACTATTGCCGTTTGGGTGATCCCGCCAACCTCTACTGACACTACTTGGTTAGCTTCGGCTGTGGTACTTCCTGAAATCGTTACCGCAGTAGCCTCTGCTGCATTGATGAATGAATCGCCCTCTATGGGTTCACTTACCGTGATCGTTGGCGCTTCTACATCTTTTACCACTCCATCAGTAACTGCAAGACCTATATTTTCAAATGGATCTGTCAACGTTACACTCAAAGTGATATTTCCATCCGTCACTCCACTTAGGTCTATCGCTGTGATTTGATCGGTAGGTGTACTTATTGTACCTGAATTTGTAACCGTCGTGCCGTCTGCATCTGTGCTAAAGGTATAATCATAAGTTGAGGCTACCTCTGCTCCTGCAAATGTGAAGCTCACAATAGAGGTATTGGCAGCATTAAAGCTCACCTGGTCTATCGCTACACTATAGCCATTTGGGGCCGTGCCATCATAATTGATGGCAAACTGGATCGCAGCACTATTATCGTTACCGACACTATCTGTAGTAATTGAGCCTAGTAAGTCTATTGTCACCACTCCATCCGATATTGGAGTAATATCTAAAGTATAAGTTCTACCATCTGCACCAATGTTTACCAAGTTGCTCAATGTGCCATTCCCTACCGTGAAATTGCCAGTATTCAAACTGGTGATACCTTCACTGAATAACACATCTACGACAATTGGACTTGTATTAGTAGAATCAGTCTCTGAGCTACTGATTGATACTGTTGGTGCGCTACCATCATAGACAGTGGTAAGTATGTTTGATTCTTCGTTATCCAAACTCGACAAATCCTGAGCAACCGCAGCTGCTAAACTAATTGCTACCTCCCCATCGGCGCTTGGAGATACATCAACAGTATAACTCTGACCATCTAGATCTATGAAATTTGATAATGTAGCATTGGTCACTGTTATGTCTTGTTGCACAAAACCTGTTACCGTTTCACTAAAATCAATGCCCACAGAAAATGGATTCGCATTGGTAGGATTGGTTACCTCTGTACTTAACACCACTGTTGGTGCCGATTCCCCTACGGTAGAAATAATCCATAGCGGATCGCCCTCCAATGTTCCGTCATTCGTATTTGTACTTCTATCTACCGTTTTTGTTCCTATATTTTCATCCAATGGATGGTAGGAAACCAAACCTGCTTCATCTCCTTGTAGAGATAAATAAAGATTATCGATAACCTCTTGGGCGGTTCGTGCGGTACTCCAAACTCTCACTTCATCTAATTCACCAGCATATCTTCTATCTGCAAGATCTTGAAAGCCAGAAGCCAGTACCATATTACCGAAATTCGTTGGCCAGTTCGTATTGGCTTGATTAAGCACTTCAACGCCATCCAAGTATCCTCTTACAACGCCACCTGTCTGGTCACCTACTATTGCTAGATGATACCAACTGTTGGCATCAATCTCTCCCTCCAATGGAATAAATGTGAAAGTAGTCGCGTTCGTGTTTATAAACGCGTACAATAAACCTCGCCCACCATCCGAAGCTGTTTCTAAGCGTACTCCATCATTATCACCAATACCAAAACCCGTATGGAATAAATTTTGATAATTAACTGGACTGGTTTTAAACCAAAGCTCGATAGTCCAATCAGTAACTGCACCTAGATCACCTATTGTGACAACATCATCTACTCCATCGAAACTCAGTGCACTTCCAGGAAATGCATCGGTCGTAGCAAACTCTACTGAAGAAATACTACTTACATCTTCATTACCATTTATTGGTGTTACTCTATAAAAAGAACTCGCAACACCAGTAGCGTCATGGATATAAGAAGTAGCATCTGCTGAAATAGTGCTCGTGATTATTGTCACATTCGTTGTGAAGTCATAATCATCAGCACGCGCTATTTGATAATTGGTTTCGTTGGTCGCATTGTCTCTCCAACTTAATGTGATATCAGTGGCTGACGATGCATAGGCCACAAGGTTGGTTGGCGCGAGCGTTCTTGGATACCCAACAGTAAACATATAGATCGGTTGAGAACCATCCTCAGACGATAACTGCGGCAATAATACATCTATTCCTCCATCTCCATTAAAATCACCGATCGCCGATTCTCTTTGTGTATAAATTGTATTGTTGGATACACCCAGCGCACTATTGCTGGGCGATTTTAAGACAATAGATGGAATATCCAGTTCCACAATATCCCCATTGTTCACCACGAGCATCGCGTCTTTTGTGCGTCCTGCTTCACTCGAAATAATTAATTCATCGTCTCCGTCATCATCAATATCAGGAATTACCATTAGGTGTCCCAAAAATCGATTGATAAACTGTGTTGCCGTGTTGCCAAAAGGTACTGCTGGAATTTTTAATTTCTTGTCAACTATTGCATCCATTGAGACACCTCCATACCATATAAATATCCCTTCGCTTCCCTCAAGGATTGTTGTTGTTCCGTCGCGAAAATTGAAAGGAATAGCCAATACGTCATTGAATCCATCTCCATTAATATCTCCTGCTTCCAAATTGATGCCTAAATAAGCATTATCAGAGGTCAAGTCCTCCTCTGGCAATGTCAGGGCTAAATTTGGCGTGGAAAACGAAGGTGTTATACTTCCGAAATAAATATAAACTAGCCCCGTGCTATTATTAGATTGGTCTGCATTAAAGACCTCCCTTCCTAAATCCGCGATTCCAAAATCATCAATTCCGTCTCCATTAACATCACCTAAAGCTTGGCCTCTGAAGCCGAATGAAAATGGACTGCCGAGTGTTAAACCGTTGAAAGACGTACCAAAATCAGTGAGCGTTAGAGAAGGACTTTTTTGAAGCGTTTGTGCACCCAAGTAAATATAGACTTGCTGGCCTTCAGCATCCATAATCATGAAATCATCAAAACCATCGTCATTGATATCTCCGAGCACTTTTATTGAAATATTTGTGTTTGTAAACGGCGCGTCAGCGTCAGTTATTGACAAGTCCACCTGTAAATCAAAGTTCTCAGACCCTAAGAATACATCGATAGATGAACTCACATCATTATCCTTTCTTAAGATAATGTCACTAAAACCATCTCCATTGAAGTCGGCAGAACGGATCTCACTAAAAAAAATATCTACTCCTGCATTGATCGTCAGGTCCGGTGTTTGACTAATAACACCACCAAAAAACACTAACATTTTATTTTGAAGAAGAATCGCAAAATCATCAATTCCATCTGTATTTATATCTCCAATATTTTCGGACATTTGGAATCCATCAAAGGTTGCATCATCATTATCCCTGAGACTATTTATTGTCAGCGTAGGATCCATAGTCGTAAAACTCTGATTTGAGCCAACCGTTTGAACGTTAAAATAGCCAGTTGCTAAAGTGAGGTCAGGCACTGATTCGTTATTCACCTCTGCACGATAAATGCCAGCAATATTAGTCGTTAGAAAAGTGTCTACCGCTGTTTCAACAAGCACATCGTCTTGATACCAAGTCATTACATTTCCTGTTCCTTCTATACGTGGAAAGCTGAGCGTTACCTCACCACCTATGCTAAAAATAATTGTGGTATCACTCGTAAATGCTTTTTGAGGCGCATAAGCTATCGAATAAATAGCTAGGTAAGGCTGTAAGTCCTCAAAGCTTAAAATATTTTGACTAACATCTAGATCAAGCGGCTCTGTGAGACTTAAAAGACCGGACGGTAAAGAAGTCAACGCATTGTTGGAAAATTGAAGCGTTTCCAACTTGGTTAATTCACCTAATTCCGTAGGAATACTCGTGATGCTATTATTGGTCATCTTCCACGTTTTAAGAGAATCTAAGTCACTAATAACAGCAGGAAAAGCTCCAGACGCATTAAAATTACTTATGTCAAGTCCAGTAACCCTTCCGTCAAGCACACTTACACCTTCCCATGAAGCAACTAGCGTATCGGTTAACCAAGTGCCACTTCTCGACTTAGACCAGTTTAGTCCATCCAACGTATTGTAAATAGTGACTAAAGCCGTAGAATCCGAAAAAACAGTGGGTCCTAATTGTCCCTCATTATTAGTGATTACGCCAAGGTTTGGGTTAATGTCTTCTGATCCAAATCTGTTCAACGAGATATCAAAAAACGTGAGCTGTACTAGGTTTGAAAGATCCGGTAAGTCTTCAAAATCATTTTCTCTTATATTCAATCTATCAAGGCTAGTTAGCTGATTGAAATTGACCGGTACTGCTCCCGTAAAACTATTTCCTGCGAGTTCTAAGTTTTGGAGGCTAATGCTATTACCCATAAAATCTGGAATAGCTCCAGTAAATAAGTTATTGTCAAGTTTTAGCTCTGTTAACTGTAGAAGGCTCGTCAAATTTGGAACGACACCTGATAGGCCATTATTAGATAGGCCTAAGAAATTAAGGTTTACTAGACTATCAAACTCGACCGGTATTGTTCCCGTCAAGAGGTTATTATCCAACCATAACCTATTCAAGTTTTGAAGGCTCCCTAATTCAGGAGGAATAGCTCCGGTTAGTTGGTTTGCTGGAATAGAAAGATTTTGAAGGTTGGTTGCATTAGCTAATTCCGATGGAATATTGCCTGAAAACTGATTGCCGTTGAGGTCGAGCGTTTGAAGAGCGCTCATATCACCAAGAACTATCGGAATATTCCCACTTAAACTGTTAAACCACAAGCTTAACGTTAGTAACATATCCAAATTGGCAAAAGAGCTAGGTATCGTCCCTGTAATTTGATTTTGAGAGAGATCCAAAGTATTCAACTGAGTCAGGTTACCAAATTCTGTAGGTATCAATCCAGTCAGCTGGTTATTCGCAAGATTGAGGTTTCTCAACGATGTTAAATTACCCAGTTCAATAGGTACCGTTCCTGTCAGTTGATTTTCATAGAGATTAATATCCGTTAAAAACAACAAGTCACCTATATCCGAAGGAATCGTCCCTTGAAGGTTGTTGTTGTATAGATTCAAACCAGTAACCCTTCCCTTTTCCACCGTTACCCCTGACCAGGTCGCCGCTGGTCGAATAAGCCAGCCCCTGCCATTGGTCCAAGTGCTTCCGCCAGTGGCATTATACAAGGAAACCAAGGCCAAGGAATCATTTTCATCTATCGCAGGAACCGGAGTTTCACGAGTGGTAAGTATAGTTAATTCACTAAAATTATTCTGCGAATTGTGCCACTCAATGGTCAACTGTGGTATCTCGGGATCATAGTAGATCGATACGATAGCATCTGCTCCAAACCCTGCTTGGCCAATTGGTTCACCAGATAAAACGCCGCAATTATCCGTAATAGTCGCAGGGACTATTCTCCCACCGAAATTCTCATAAAATTTAGCTGTATAATCAGAAAGTTGATAAAGCCCGTCACCGATTGAATCCAAGACAATTAAATCGCTAAAACCAGTAACATCAAATGCGCCAAGTTGTGTCGTTCCCTCCCAGACAATATCTGTTGATATGTCAGACGAGTAAGAAGGACATGTCAACAATATTACATCTACCATTTCAGATATTTGTCGAATACCCGTAACAGTGGTGCTTTGCACTTCTAGATGATAATTGCCCGCCTCAGCAGCGGTAATACCTGCAATTTCCAGCGTTGAACCAGCTTCTGTAGAAACGTTGAAGCCATTTTTAAACCATTCGAATTGGTCACCGGTACCTGTGTAACCAAAATCTATAATAACCGTCTCTCCCTCATTTACTTCAATCGTTGGTATGGTGTTACCAAAATATTGTGGGTCAAAAGAAAAACCCACAACTCCAGAGGAAGCTCCAATTTCAGCGAAGGACAAGTTGTTTTCGTTAAAGGAAAAGCTAGTGAGATTCGGCCAGCTCACTACGCTAAGATCAGGCATAGTCGTTAGCTGATTCCCTTCCAAACTCCCAGACACAAGCGTACTAAAAAGGGTGATAAATGAATCTGGGACAACAGTTAGCTGATTATTAGCTAAGCCTAGCACTTGTAATTGAGATAAACTACCTATGTCGGAAGGAATACCTGTTAATAAATTATTATAAAGATTTAGGTGTGTTAACTGTACAAGGTTAGGCAGGTTTGGAATTAGACCTGAAAGGCTATTATTAGAGAGGTCTAAGATTTGGATGTTTACTAGATCGTTAAATTCTATGGGTATGGTGCCTGAAAAAAGGTTACTCGCCATTCTTATAGTATTTAGGCTTGTAAGATTACCCAGCTCAGCAGGAATATCACCTGTTATTTGGTTACTAGTAATCTCAAGACTTGTAAGGTTGGTCGCACTAAATAACTCCAATGGTATGGAGCCTGAAAACTGATTGTATGCAAGGTTTAGACTTTGCAAAGCGCTCATATCACCAAGTACAGTCGGAAGGTTTCCACTTAAACTATTACTACCAGAAGATAAATTTAGTAGCGCATCCAAGCTTGCAAAGGTGCTAGGTATCGTCCCTGTGAGTTGATTTCCTCCGAGATCAAGGGTTATCAACGATGTTAAACTACCCAGTTCAACAGGTATCGTCCCAGTCAGTTGGTTTGAATAGAGACCGAGATATATCAAGGAAGTTAAACTACCAAATTCAACGGGTATCGTCCCAGTCAGTTGGTTTCCTCCTATATCGAGTGTTAGTAACGATGTTAAATTACCCAGTTCAACAGGTATAGTACCAGTCAGTTGATTTGAATAAAGATACAGATCTGTTAACAGCGCCAAGTTGCCAATTTCCGCAGGTATGGTCCCTGTCAGTTGATTTGCTGCAAGTTCAATATTGTTTAAAAAGGCCAAATTACCTATTTCTACAGGAATCGTTCCTTGAAGATTATTGCCGGCTAAATACAATCCGGTAACCCTACCATTTTCGACTGATACCCCAAACCAAGTATTTACTGATCCTATTTTCCAATTGTTATTACTATTCCAAGAATCTCCATTAGTCGCATCATAAAGAGATACAAGCGCTAAAGAGTCGGTTAGATTGGTAGGCAAAAATTGCCCGCCATCATTGATCGTCCATGTATAGGTATTGGTTAATGTGTTTCTGGCTTCCGCTCCGTTATCACTGTATTGGACACCTGCCGCACCAAAAGTTACGCCATTTGGGATCGTTTGTGTTACAGAAAGGTCATCAGCCCAGCCTACAAGTGTAGCGTCATAATTCGCTATGGACATAGCTGTATTATTGAGCATTAAGCTCATTCCAACTATAGAACCAATATCCCAAGCGCCTAGATCCTGATTAAAAGATAAAGCTCCGTCCAACATCTGTGGCATATCGGTCACGCCAGCGACATTCCATCCTCCGATATCTTGATTAAAACTACTACAACCAAAAAACATTCCTCCGAAATTGGTTGCGCCGACAGTGTTCCAAGTGGTAATGTCTCCATCAAATATGTTTGCACTATAAAACATATCCTCAAAGTTCTGCACATTGCTCACATCCCAATTGCTCAAGTCTCCATTGAAACTGTTACATCCATTGAACATTCTGGCCATGTCTGTAACTGACGTAAGATCTGGAGCATCAAAAGCATTGTAGGCCAATACCGAACATCCGTAGAATGCCTGAGACATGGACGACCAAGCGATATCTCCCCACTGTTCAATAGTTTGAATCTTGCTTTTATCACCAGCATCATTGAGATAGATTCTAGGAAAAGCTCCCAAAATTTCTATTTGATAACGATCTCCGTTAGTCAGCCCAGTGATGGTATAGTCACTGCTCTGCCCAGTAATACTGCCATCTCCAATTGTAGCTGTTGTTAGGTTGGTCCAAGTAATGTCGTAATTGTAACCTGTACCGGTTGTTGGAATGGTGAGCTGTCCGTCTGTTGTCACCCAAGTAGTGACAAAAGGCTGAGCTGGTGACATGGATCGCACAAATGTAGCTCCTCCAATAATATCTCCATCATTCGTATTGACAGATCTGTCTACAACTTTGGTTCCTGTATTTTCATCGAATGGGTAATAAGCCACTAAATTCAATTGTGCAACACTTAAATCAACATTTACAAAACGATCTTTAAAATCAGTCTTAGCAATATCCCAGATTTTTACGTCATCAATTGACCCGTTCCATGAACTATTCAGACTGTTTGAGTTTCCAAATACCAAATCATTTGCTTTCGTCGTGAATGTTGTTGCAAATTGATCATTCAATACTCCATCCACGTACATATTTAAATTTGTTCCATCATAAGTCGCAGCTATATGATACCACTGATCCTGGTTCCAAGACGTATTGTTGGATATCGCCATATTTAACGATGGGTCATAGATGCGTATAGTACCATCACCTTCTCTATTAAATATTACCGTTGGCGCACCAGTCATATAGTCAAAAATATCAGCACGAGGTGACGCAGAAGATAAGCTAATAGTTGGTTTTACCCAGAACTCATAGGTATAGTCATCAGTTGGAGCAACCAAAGTTGTTATACGAACATTGGCCGTTAGCGCAGATGAAAAGTCTAAAGCCTGACCAGCAAAAGCATCGGTAGTAGCAAACTCTACTGAAGATATACTAGTAACATCCTCAAAACCATTTGTAGGGGTCACTCGGTAAAAAGCGCTTGGATCAGCTGTAGCGTCGTACACATAAGAAGTGGCGTCTGCTGCAATAGCGGTCGTGACTACTAACACATTTGTGGTGAAATCATAATCATCCGCTCTTTCTATTTGATAATTTACTTCATCGGCTGCATTGTCCGTCCAGCTTAAAGTGATATCTGTGGCAGAGGAAGCATACGCAATTAGATTTGTTGGTGCTGTGGGTGGTGATGTCATCGCATCAGAGGTTACCCAGTTAGAAGCAGTGTTTGATCCTCCCGTTCCATTCCAAGTTCCATCATGGCCATTAGAAGTCAAATCTGGTAGTATTGTTCCGTTACTTTCGTCAAAACGATAATATGATATCAAGCCTGTTTCATTTCCCAGAACTGTTGAAAACTGAGAGGATGCTATTTCCGATTGTGTTCGGATTGTATTCCAAATTTTTAATTCATCAATTTCTCCGTCAAAAAACTCCGCTGGGTTCGTGCTGCCAGGAGACCCAATAAGGAGTGGCTCGCCTGTAATTCTAGACATGGTGCTTCCTGTGAACCCTACAGAAACACCATTAACAAAAACTTCCGTATTGGATGATGTAAAGACAAAAGCAACATGATACCATCTGTCAGCTGAGATAGGTGCGGATACAGTACTAAAACCAGACGAATTCCAAACTCCAAGTCGATCTGTACTTTCATTAATATGCAAGCTCCATCTTGTCTGGGCCGCAGAACTTCTCACAGCCGCAATAACTTTATCATTCGATGATGCCGCAGTTTTAACCCAAGCCTCAATGGTTCCTTCTGTAAATTCAAAGTCTGTACTTGCTGGCACACTTACATAATCGTCCGTCCCATCAAAGTCCAAAGCATTCCCGGCACCAGAATAAAAACCCACCACATTGGAATATGGACTTTGGTAATTACCCTCTTGAATATAGATTCTGGAAAAATATTCTGTATTCGCTGTTAGTGTTGTAACCTGCTGAACTGTTGTTGTCAGCCCATCGCCGATTTGTGCACCTGTCAAGATTGCTGTTCCAGTAAAGTCAGAAGCGGTGTTAACATCAAGTAAAGTATTACCTGCCGAATTTGTCCCTCGCCAATTAACTTGATAACCCGTTGTTGTTACTTCGGATACTTGGTATTGAATGGGAGCCATGGCGGCTGATGGGGTCCACTCTGTTCCAACAAAGCCTGTCATACTTACCGCAAGTGAGTATTGCGACTGCTCATTAAAAAATTCCGATTCAGAAGTGAAATTAAAGTCAAAATAAATATCCAATGACGGCTCATTAGCTGCGGCAATGGGCTGGTACAAGTTGCCTTGGATATCTGCTTGTGTTCTCGTCGTTGACCATATTCGGAACTCGTCCATTTCGCCAGCAAAATCATTTGAAAACCCTCCTGAACCAATATTCATCGAATAGTTTCCTATACCAACCAAAGAAATATTTCGGCTATCAACTTCTATACCATTGATATAAAGCGTTCCTAAACCACTTGAACCATTATAAGTGTAAGCTACCTGTGACCAGACGTCTTTTTTGAGAGAACCAGCCATCGTCTGGTAATTATCCATCCCTGCATACACAACTACTGTAACTTCTCCTGTAGTAGTTATGAAAATGCTCATTTCCTCTTGTCCGCCACTTCTATCCCATATTGTTTGCGTATTATCAAAATTATCTGGCTTCACCCAAAATTCAATACTATAACTTGGACTTTCTCTGTAATCCGTAGACAAGTCTTCGTCAAATATGGTGAGGTACTGCCCACCATTAAATGAAAGCGCATTTCCAGGAGGAAGCATCAACGTTAATGTCTCAGAGTACTCACTTACAAAAGTTTCTATAGAATAACTCGCTCTTACATATAATGGCTGATTGGCATAGGCGGATAGGTCTATTGGTAAAAACTCTGAGCCTGAAGTGGCATCACTTACCGATATCTCTGTAATCAAAGAGCTGAAGTTAGCATCATCATATATCTCCACTATCATATCGCTATCTGTAGGCAAAGCTTGCCAAGTCACATCGAAACCAATTACAGACACATTTGATACCTCGACATTTTTAGGAGCCAATGCATTCGATGTTTCAAAAACAGGGTTATTATAGGAGATAGCAAAACCACCCGGGTTAACAGGGTTTGATGTCCAATTCCCATCTACCGTAAAAACAGTGGAAGTATGGGAAGTAATCGTTCGATCTTCGAATAATACGGATGGCGAAATATCATCCAACAATCTCAAGATTGATCCGACAGCATCATTAGATGTCAACCCACTCAATACAGAACCCGCAGACGAATTAGCCTCTGCTGTTACTGTGTTATTTGTGCTATTGGCTACTATGGCAAATTCACCAAATAAAGTTCCTGTATTTCCGTTTGGCCCAAAGTCGGCAGCAAAGTTCCCGTCATTGTTATTGAAAGAATAGAAAGCCTCTAAGTCAGTATTGTCAATAGGTATGAATTCAAACATATCCGTTTGAATTTCTGATAGAGACCTGGCGTCATTCCAGAGTTTAACCTCATCTATTTTTCCGTTGAAGAAACCCCTCGCTGTTCTATTCCCAGAGTCAAAACCAGAGTAAGCTCCAATTAATACTTTGGTACGATCAAAAGTGCCCGCTGATGTAGCAGTATTCGTGTCAACCAATTCCCCATTTAGGTAAAGGTCAAATTTATTTCCTGATTTCGTGGCTGCCACATGATACCACTCTCCAACATTGATGGATGGCCCTTGCAGAGTTACCGTTTCTCCTCCTGCATTATTTCTCCGACCAAACTGAATCAACCCGCCTACCAAAGAAATAGACGCGAAAGGTTCGGTTCCTGTCAAAGAGTGAGAGTACGTTATCAATTGGGTATTGTCAATAGCCAGGCTATTCACATTAAACCACATCTCTATAGTATAATCTTGGTTCTCGGGATCATCCAGTTTATTTACTCCTGAAATGTCAATGAAGTCATTCAAACCATCGAAGGTCAAAGCATTGGCGGCAAAAGTAGGCGTCATTAAAAACGCGCTCGAAGCGACATTGCTATTGCCACTCAAATCAATAACCTCTGAAACCAGGATTTCCATTTCAACATCATAATCTTCAATAGGATATATATCAGCAGTAAAAACCGTATTATCCGATGTTGCTAAATTAATGGCAACCCCACTATAAACGTTTAAATTATCTAAATCGAATCCAACTACCTCTTCGCTAAAAGTGATGATTATTGGAAAAGGGGAAAGTGTCGTCGAAGTACCCTCTGTACTTGAGATCGTCACTGTTGGGTCAGTGATATCTGTTGGCTGAGCGGCACCCACGCCATGTTCAGCAAGTATCCAATCACTAGCTGGATCCATTAATATAAGGGTTCCATCATTCGCATTTGCAGTTAGATCACTCAAATTGCTCGAACCCGGTCCGTCAGAAAAATCATAATATGCCACCAACCCAAGCTCTGTGCCAATGAGTTCTTGATCTTTAAATGCCAAAATTTGAGGCAGTGCTCTCGGATCATTCCACACTCTAAATTCATCCATGGATCCCTCAAAATAACTTCCTAAGGAAACTGTCGAACCAATTATAAAATCACTGGCCGTACTCAACAGGGAGACATAGTTATCGTTTACTTCTTCCTCTCCATCCAAATAAATTATAATATTTGAAGTGGCTTCAAAGTCATATATGACTGCAACATGATGCCAATTACCATCATTCACAATTGTTGTTCCCGTGACAGCCTCAGCCCCACTTTCAAGTCTTAATACATTGGCGTCTATCGCCAAAGTCAACCTATTTGGAACACCTGATCCTGATCCCAACTGGTACAAAACTTGTGTAGCGGGAGACGAAGAATTGAACCATAACTCGATGGTTCTAGCACCCACGCCTGATTCAGGATTGTTGCCTACAGCTATGTAATCATCTACTCCATCAAAATCTAAGGCATAATTAAAATTCGTAACGCCTGCATCTGTCCCACTCCATACTATTGCGTTAAATGATGGTGTATAAGAAGTAGCCGTTTTCTCATCAAATATGCTTGTTCCACTACCTTCGTTGAATCGGTAATAAGCCGCCAAGCCCTGTTCAGTATTCAAAACCACTGCGTTATAGTTATCCGTAATTTCTTGCGCTGTTCTTACGTCATTCCAGATTCTAACCTCGTCAATCAGTCCGTTGAACGGGTTACAATCACAAGTTCCTTGTGCACCAATCGTCAAGTCACCAGCCTGTACCTGAAAAGACCCACCTATCGCATTGGAACCAACCGCGACACCATTAATGTAAAATGTTGTTCCTACTCCTCCTTGATTAACAATGGCAACATGTGTCCAGGTTGATCCATCCTGGATAATTCCGACGGTTGATTCTGGACCTCCATTTTGACCTCCATTTTGCCACCATGCTATTGTTCCGTCACTCATAATACCAAAGGCGTAACCGTAGGCACCTTTCATCAGAACATTACCCATATTTGACTGTGCAGCGTTTGGTCGTAACCAAGCCTCCACTGTTATGTCTCCACTTATCTCCAGGTTTTCATTTGTTGGGATTCGATAAAATGTTTCTGAATGCGAAGAAGACTGTGAGAATAAGACAGTGTTTACAAAAAATAATAAGACTAAAAGTAAGGTGCGTTTCATAGGGTGTTAGAGGTCTATTCAGGCAAGATTATAATAGGTAAAGTAGAGATTTCATATTTAAAACATGTACTCTTTCGCCGATTCACAGTTTATACGAGACACAAGCGGTATTTCTTAAGTAAACACAATCTAATATTACAATATCAATATTTTAATGTGTCCATTCACTTTGGGTGTGTGTAATTGCATTATTTCAATAATATTTTTAATTACCAGAAGAATTAGACCGTAAACAGAATATAAAAAAAATACCACATTTTGGGGATGTGGTATTTTCTTAGATCCATAGCAAAAGTGAACTTTTAATGGTTCACCAATATTTTGTATGTCATTATTTCTTGTTTGCTGGCATCTATAAACTTAAATAAATACATACCATTTGGCACCTGTGACACATCCAAAGTAAAGCTTGATTCATTCACAGAAGTAAACTGTTCACTTAAATAAACCTTTCCCGAAAGGTCTATCAACTCGACAGCTAATGGCTGATTAGTTTTCGTTTTATAGTTGACAGAAATAGTCTCAGACGCTGGAACAGGATATATTTCTAACTGACTGAAATATCTATCATATGTAGATAGTGGTGGCACACGACTCACCTCAATCCCATCCGCAGTAATAAACGCTTCTAATTTGAAATTTTTCGCATCAAAACCCTCCGCACCAATTTCAAACTCTACAAAAGAATCAGGGTCCATTGGAATACCAGGGAACTCGATGTTGAACCGGTAATTTCCTGGCGGCAAAAACGCGAATTCAAATTCTCCATTATCATTAGTCTCTACATATGCCAATAATTCCCAAGTACCGTCTTGATTGGAAATATCTCTACCTGATGCTCTAAACCTTCTTACACTACAACCTGCCTTTTTGACCTTTCTACGCTCGAGAATTCTACCTGACTCTTCTAATTCTGTTTCCACAACTCCGGTAATAACTCCCAAATCTGGAATCACTGGTAGAGGTTGTGGGTAAAAACTCATAACATAGTCAGCGATATCTGTATCCTCTCTGATCAGAATAGTGCCGGCTTCCACCCATAAGTCGGTATTGCCAAAATAAGTCGGTAGGTATATAGGATTACCTTCATCGTCCAGAATCTCTGAACTTGTAATGGTTAGATAATCACCCAAAACTAAGTTTTCCACTAAAAATGCTCCGTTTACTACATCAACAGTTCCTACTTTTTCATAGGGCGTTCCTGGATCAAATACTTTAAAGGCTTCTAAAGATCCTGAACTTAATTGCCCTCCTTCAAAATCTTCTACCGAACCTGTTAAATTTGCCGTTGCTAAAATGACAAATGGATCTACAAACAAAGTTAGCGCGGGCAACAGATCGCTTCGGATCTCCACGCGATAACTACCCATGGTTTCATAAGTAATATCTACAATTTGATAATTTGGCAAATTATTATCTTCAATTAGCTGCCCCTCAACTACATCGTTGGTCAACAACCATGTGTATTGATTTTGCGTTCCATCCACTGTTATCGCCATTGAATAATTCTCCCCTCGTGCGATCCTAGCAGAATCTAAGCTCGGTATATTCGCTTGAGGAGCATAGGTAAACGCTGCTGCTAATGCTGCGTTTTTTTCCAGATCGCCAAAGTCTAGCTGATTGTTGCTGGCGTCAACGGTGGTCAAGTTGGCCAGTCTTGTGAGTGCCGCTAATCCGGTCAATGCATTCTGCGAAACATCCAAGGTTACAAGCCCACCAATATCATTGACTTCTTTTGGCAGAGATCCGGTCAAGTTTTGTTCCCTCAAGTTTAACCCAACCACCCTATCGCTATTACTTGTCAACGTTATGATATCTGGGAAACTTGACACGTTATCAATGGTCAAACCGTCTAAGCCGTTAGCGTTTGTCCAGTTGGGTCCTCCTGTTGTGTTATATATTTCTAAGATTGCTTTCACGTCTCTTTCCAGAGATGATACTTTTACCGTTATGATTCTGCTAATGAGCGTAATGTCTGTAAGCCCTACAACATTACTCTTCACTTCCGCAAAATAGAATCCCTCTGGATCGAAATTAGTCACATTTAATGTGATCGCGGGCCCAGAACCTGCATCAGTAATCTCGCCTCCCTCTAATGACTGATATCTCCAAGTATAAACATTTTGTGAGCCACTAATTTCACGATCCAGCTCATAAGAGTTGCCGATTTCTAGTAAGCGATCTTGAGAAAAAGAAACACTGTCTTGATTAGTGATGGTATACGTTTCAAAAAGACCCAAATTGTTCTCTAAAGATCCAAATTCAAGTTTGTTTTGTGATATATTCAAATTAACTAATCCCCTCATTGTTATGGTAGGTATGAGTTTAAGATTATTATTTGACAAGTTAAGCGTAGACAATACCTCCAACCCTTCAATCAAGGTTGGAAAATCTCCTTCCATACCCACTCCGCTTAAGTTAACCGAAGACACTCGGTTTCCTGATTGGTCAAAAGCAAGGTTTGACCAATCATAAAATCTTGGTGCCTCTTCCCAGTTGTTTCCAATCCAGCTGGGCCCTGCAGTTGCTGAATATATGGTCATTAGCGCAGAAGAGTCTATGACCGTTAAAGGATCAAGCAACGTTTTGACAATACCCGATGAATAATTAGAAAAACTGCTACCTGGAAATTCTGCCCGTATTCTGTAATAATATGTTGTTGAAAAATTAACACCAGAAATAGCCGCAACATTTTCTGGCGCGATCAATGGGTCGTATCCATCAACGAGTACGGAAAAATCAGCGACTCGCGATAATTCCAACTCGTACCTTGTGGCTCCTGCTCTACTTACCCAATTTGCGGTAAACGCAGAAGTATTAATAGCCGAGGGATCGGATAGCTGGACAATCCCAGGTGTTGTTTCTAGCTTAATGAATCTTGATATTAAAGTAATGTCCCCCAATCCCGTTACATTGCTTTTTACCTCTACATAATAATTACCTGCATACGACTCCAGTGATAACTGAGCACCTGATGAGACTAATTGCTCCGCTTCGGTAGCTCCTTCGGGAATCTTGAACCAAGTATAAACATTATCAGACCCACTGGTCGTACGGTCAAGCACCGATTGAGAACCAATTTCTGCTGTGAGCGATTGGCTTTGTAAAACGCTATCTTGAGGACTATAAGTATAAGACTGGTACCTATTTACAGAATTTTCTAAAGACTCAAAATCCAGTTTGTTTTGTGATATATTCAGATCAAAAAGCCCCTCTAAACTTGACAGAGCTGGCAAAAAAGCAAGATTATTGTTTGACAAGTCAAGAACAGTCAATACCTCTAACCCTTCCGTCAACTCAGGAAAATTTCCTTCCATGCCTACCCCACTCAAATTAACCAAGAGTACGCGGTTTCCTGTTTCGTCAAAGAAAACGTTTGACCAATCATAAAATCTTGGCGCATCTTCCCAGTTGTTTCCTGCCCAAGTCGGCCCGGCAGTTGCTGAGTAGATCGTCATAAGCGCAGAAGAGTCTCTCACGGTCGAAGGATCCAGCAAAGTTTTAACAATGCCCGATGAATAATCAGAAAAACTGTTACCCGGAAATGCTGCGCGCACTCTGTAAAAATATGTTGTTGAAAAATTCAGATTTGAAATGACCGCAACATTCTCTGGCGCAATCAATGGATTATAGCCATCTAGTACTACTGAAAAATCAGCCACTCTTGATAATTGCAATTCGTATGTTGTGGCTCCTGCTCTACTTACCCAGTTTGCTGTAAAGCCAGAGGTAGATATATCAGATATTTCAGACAGCTCAACATTACCTACGGCTGTTTCGAGCGTAATAAGTCTTGATGTTAATGTAAGATCTCCTAATCCCGCAACATTGCTCGTCACCTCTACATAATAAGTGCCTGCGTCTGTTTCCGCTAATGCTTCGAATGTTAATTGAGCACCTGATATGGATAATTGCTCTGCTACAGTCCCTCCCTCAGGAATCTTGAACCATGTATAAACATTATCCGATCCACTGACTGTACGATTCAGCACCAATGGAGCACCGACCTCTTCTAAAAGAGATTGGCTCAATAAAACACTATCCTGAGGTGAATAAAGGTAAAAACTAACATTACTAACATTGTTTTCTAGAGACTCAAACTCCAATCTGTTATTGCTAACAAATAAATCACTCATGGTTGTAAAGGCGTCCAATATTGGCATATATGTGATCTCGTTGGATCGAGCCGCCAACTGAACCATCAGATCAAGGCCTGAAGTAATTACTGGAAATTCCCCCTTTAACCCTTTTTCATCCAAATTTAAATCTGTGACTCTACCATCGACAAAGATCAAATCAGTCCATAAAGAATAATCCGGTTCTGTAGTCCAATTGTTATCTGTCCAGTTTGAACCATCTAGTGCCTCATAAATAACCATCAATGCAAGTGAATCTGCAGTCGCCGACTCGAGGGCCGATATTTTAGTGAAAACCTTATTTGATTTGTCGGATCCGGTATTGTCTGCTGATGTCTTGTTGTCTAATGACAAAGTCTCATTACCGCTTTTGTCTATTGAGTGATCCACATCATTGATATTCAAGGATAGGCTGGCCGAAGGATCATCAGTACTGCCTATCGTTTCAGGACTATCATCCTGTGGAGTAAGATTGTCAATAACCACAATTGGTACTGCGCCTGATTCTTCCGTTTTTGCAATTCCCCTTTTTGGTCCCGTGAAATCATACACCTCAAAGACGATTTTCGCACTGGTGGTCAGATAAAGAAACAAGAATGAAATAACAAAAAATGCTTTACTGGGAGTATTCATAAATGTAAAATTGAGGTTAATGATCCCATTAACAGATATAAATATACTTGAATTTCATAAAGTCGAGCGCATTCAGACTGACAAGGCTCTGATTTGCTGAACACTCTTTATGTTTATGAAAAATCTTGTAATATTACTATTCTAAGAATAGTAATTTGATTTCTAGCATCCAGTGGCTCTTTTTAGGTGCCTTCCTTACTTAGTTACAATGGATAATATCATGTTTGATTTCTGCAAAAGTAATCTTCTTGTTTCCTCAATAAAATGAAAAAAAGTAGTCCACTTTTTTATTGCCTCTTCTTGTTTTCTAAGGAAAAGGCCTTGTTTAACTCCAAAATAAGAAATTATCACCCCTTGACAATCATTATGATTACATTTGTTTTCAGCTAATCTTCTTATATTTATAATATTTGTTCAAATAATTTACTCCGCCATGATCCGTATATTCTCCATCGGCCTTATTATACTTTTAAGTGTTACTCAGGCATTTAGCCAAAAAGAGGCTTATAAATATGAGTACGACTATAACTTTGAAAATTCGAAAGCAGAAAAGTTGTTCAAAAAAGCCAGACAGGCTTATGTCTTCGATGAGGACTATGAAACACTGCTAAAGATAGAAGATGATCTTATCTCTACGTTTGCCGACAAAGGCGATACCGTATCTGCGAATGTATACGCTTGGCTTGGGGACAGCTATTACTATAAACTAGAAGATGTAGATGGCTATTTAGGTTTTCTAGAAAAGGAGCTAGCAATAAGAAGGTCTATTGGCGTAAACTCCGCGCTATCGGCCACATTATTAAACTTAGCATTTACCTACGACGAACTTGGCGAATATGATCAAAGTGAAGTTTATTATATAGAATCACTTAGTATAGAGGCAGATATTCTTGGAGAAAAAAGCCTTGAATATATAGAGTCTGCTCTTTATTTAATAGAGCATTATGTCTACGTCGAAGATGCAATCAAAGGTCTTGAGTTCTCCAAAAGCGTTTTAAAATCGTTGAAAAAAAACAGGACTACTGAAGAAAAAAATACGTTAAGTACTGTGGAGGACGATTATTATTATGAAGGACTATTACTTCGTTTCATAGGTGACTTTTATCAAATGTCAGGAAAAAATGATAAAGCCGTTAAAACTGTTCTACAGGCCATTAAAATTTATGATGAAAATGGACTTAACCCATCGAAAGAGTACGGAGCTTTCCTTGCAAGCTTAGGTGGTTTTTATAATAAGACAAGTAACCTGCCCGTCGCTGAAGAGCTTTTTTTACAAGCCATCGACATGTTTGAAAGATTGGATGGATTTAATGAAGAGTACATTGCTGCGACTAAAACGAACTACGGACAAGTATTGGTCGGTTTGGGAAATTATGAAAAAGCTGAAACACTTTACCTGGAAAACTTAAAGGTCGTTGCTAGTATTTATGGCGCTGATTCCTATTTCTATGCTGTAGATGCCGCCAACTTGGTTAACTGTTATCTGCAATGGGGAAAATATTCAAAAGCATTGGAGTACAACGAAATCTCCGCTGGTAAATTGAAAGAAATTATTGGAGAAGAGAGTTATGGATATGCACTTTCACTGCAAGACAAAACACGGATACTCACAAAAACTGGACGAACAAAAGAAGCGATAGAAGTTGGAATAAAGGCCGTGGAAATCACTGAAAAAGCTTTAAATAACAAACAAGAAACAAGCTACGCCACATTTTTCCTTGCCGACGCATACTTTGCCGATGGCAATATTGAGAAAGCAGAAGAGTTCCACCAATCAGCGCTAGAGTTAATTGAAGCTTCAGTTGGTAGTAATCATCCGAAATATGCTCGCTCTACAACGAAAATGGCTATTCTCAATTGGAAAAAGCAAAATATCAAAAAGGCGCTCGGTTATTACGATCAGACTTTTGACAATTACTTCAAACAGATCAACACAATATTCCCGGTACTCAGTGAGTCTGAGAAAGCAAAATTCTTTTACAACAGACTTAAGCCAGCATTTGAGCAGTACAACTCTTTCATTGTAGAAACAAGTCGCGATCAAAAAGAGCTCATTGGTAAAATGTATAACAACCAATTGGCTACCAAAGGATTGATTCTTTATGCTACCAATAAGGTTCGTGATGCAATCAACAAGAGCGGAGACTCTACAATCATCAATAAATACGGAGTGTGGATAGATCAGAAAGAGCAATTAGCTAAGCTTTTCAGTGCTGGCGATATGCCTGTGGAGGAAAGAAACAAGCAAATTGATGAGCTCACTAAATCTTCAAACGAAATAGAAAAAGAACTAAGCATAGCATCGAAGGAATTTGCCGCAACCTTCTCTAACAAGGAATATACTTGGGAAGATGTAAGAGATAAATTAAAACCGGGAGAAGCGGCTGTTGAAATTATTCGATTTAGAGATTTCACGCCAGACTCAGCAGGTGTATTTACCAACGAAATTTATTATGCCGCTTTGATTGTCACCCCTGAGTCGAAAAATTATCCCGCTCTCGTCTTACTTCGTAATGGTCAAAAAATGGAAACGCGCTTTTTGTCCAATTACAGAAATGCTATTAAATATAAAGTCAAAGAAAACTATTCGTACAACCTGTTTTGGAAACCAATAGTCAACAGACTCGAAGGAGTCAAAAAAGTCTATTTATCACCTGATGGAGTTTACAATCAGATTAGCCTTTATACTTTACGGAACCCCGCGTCAAACAATTACACCATTGATGAAATGGAGATTCAGGTTGTTACAAATACAAAAGACTTGGTCGCCTATGAACCCCGCGATTTAAGCGATAATCCCTCTTATTTATTCGGGTTTCCAAATTATAATATGGGTGAGCTTGAAACAGAGGAGAAAGGGGAAGATGCCGATAATAGAGGGGTGAGCCGGGGAGGCGAAAGAGGCGCTCGTGGTGCTCGTGGTGGTGCAGGCCAAAAAGATTTTGATGAAATGGCCAAAAGTGGTTCTATCCCGAGAGGTCTACGAGGGAATATGCTTCGGTATATGCGGTCAAATTCCTTATTAGCCATGCTTCCGGGTACCAAAAAAGAAGTCGCATTAATTGATAGCTTATATGCTGTAAAGCAAAAGCCAGTCATCTCTTATTACATGAACGATGCACTAGAAGACAGTATTAAGGCTATCAAAAACCCACGAACCCTACACATCGCAACGCATGGTTTTTTCCTAGAATCGGCATCAAAAAACGATGGTAACGTTGATAACTATGTCGAAAACCCATTGTTAAGATCAGGCCTTATTCTAGCTGGAGCAAACAGTTTCATTAAAAACGGCAGAATCTCCTCCGAAGTTGATTATAACCAAGACGGCATTCTTACTGCTTACGAAGCGATGAACTTAAACTTAGATCAGACCGAGCTAGTTGTTCTTTCCGCGTGTGAAACTGGACTTGGTGAGATCGCGAATGGAGAAGGTGTTTACGGTTTGCAAAGAGCTTTTAAAATTGCAGGAGCAGATGCCATTATCATGTCTATGTGGACGGTGGATGATGCAGCAACCCAAGAATTAATGACCTTATTTTACGAGGAATGGCTTGGAGGTGAGAATAAACAAACCGCCTTTATTAACGCACAGAAGAGACTTAAAGACAAATGGAAAGATCCTTATTATTGGGGCGCATTTATAATGGTCGGCAATTAATAAACTAGACGTTTTATTTTACAAAGCCAGAGTCAACACTCTGGCTTTTTTTAATTTGTAGCTTTTTAAATAATCAGGACAATCCTAAAAGTAAAAGATCAGCTCGAAAAAAGAATCTTTGAATACATCTGTATTATTCAGTTTGTAACAATGCTTTATGTGATGTTCCAAGGTATTTACAAGTTAGGTGTAACCATGCTGGTTCCTATCGACCTTTTTGTTTCCCTTATTGGTCTTGTATTCTACTATCTATCGAAGCACAAAAATCTTTTTCACTATTTGAGATCCCCATTATTGGTGGTCATTTTCTTGGCTGAGGGTTTCTTTTGGTTTCAACTCGGGGGGTACTTTGGCCCAGGGGCTATAGGAGCCGTAGTGGCCGGCATTTCCGCAATTGTACTCGCACCTTATAAGAAGCAATTAACATATTTCCTGTTGTCATCCCTCTTCATTCTAACTTTGATTTATATCCAATTGAATACTGATTGGGTCACAAATATAGAAGCGACCAAACAAACAATGCATTTCAATTACTTATTGTTTGCATTTGCCGGCTTGCTTATTGTTTACTATGTAAAAAAAGAGTTTGATAAGGAGCGAAGACTCTCAGAAAAACAAAATATTCGTTCAACAGCGCTCAATAAACTACTAGAAAATACAATCAAGGATAGAGAAAAAGTTATTGAGAAATTGAAGTCTACAAGAGACAGACTTATAGAAGCAGAAAAAATGGCTTCAATAGGTCGATTTACTGCAGGACTCGCGCATGAATTAAACAACCCCTTAAATTTTATTGGTGGTAGTGTTTGGCCCATCCGTCAAAACCTAGATGAAGTATTCAACACATTAACAGAAGAACAACGCAAAGCACAAGCGGAAAACTTAAATGAAATAGATAACCTACTCCAAAATATAAAAGACGGCACCAGTCAGGCAAAGCAAGTAATGGATGGACTGCTCAAAATCTCGCCAACATCTATTGCACTACAATCTCATGAGATCAACCTGTCTGAACTACTAAAAAATGTGACAAAGTTTTTTCAGAGCTCCAACCCAAACATCTACTTTAATCAAGAGATAGAAAAAAATATAAAAATTAATGGCTTCTTGGTTGAAATCAACCAAGTACTTGTCAATTTGATCAAAAACAGTATTGATGCTATTTCCAGCACGGAAAGCCCGGAAATAAATATCAGGTTGACTCAGAACAAAGAATATGCTAAAATTGAAGTAGAAGATAGTGGGCCAGGCATTCCCGAAAACGAGTTGCCCCACATCTTTGAACCCTTTTTCACAACAAAGCCCCAAGGAACTGGAACCGGAGTTGGCTTGTACATAAGCTTCACGATAGCCAACAAACATGGCGGAGACCTAAAGTATAAAACTTTAAAGAAAGGGGCTCTTTTCGTTTTCACACTCCCCATATTAAAGCAAAAATCTTAGTCTAGAACTGGTCGGTTTACCCTCATTGTCTGGCATTTAAAGACTTCTCTTTAGATATAATTGTGTATAACTTTGAGTAAATGATTGTTTTCTAAAGAAAGTGTTCAACTCATGCTAGCGGAATTAAGTTTTACTACCCTTATGTGTCTCTCTGGCTACTTCATCCTACCCACAACTAGATAAAAACGAAAGAGAACAACTTGGCAAAACATGGTACAATGCCCCACTGCCGCAAATCAATTTGCAAACTTTTGTGGCGATTTAAGTTTTCTGGAAAAATAGGAGCAACCACTTCCATTCAATAATTTCAAAATTAAAGGCACCATGATAACCTATCCCATAAAGAATGGGCGAGAAGCCAATGCTTATTTGGTAAAGTCTGCCTCTGCCTCCAAGGACTATTTAATTGTTCTTCATGAATGGTGGGGATTAAACAACTATATCAAAAGCGAATCTGAACGACTGACTGAAGAACTTGGCAATATCAATGTAATTGCACCTCATCTTTATAACTGACGAATAGCAGAAACGCGAGAAAATGCCTGAAACTATATGCAATCAGTCACCAATGAACGAGCATCCGCTATCTTCGCCGGGGCGGATGAACTTATCGATCCGGAAGCTAATGTCTTCACAATCGGATGGTGTTTTGGTGGTGGTTGGTCATTACAAACAGCCATAGAGCTGAGTAATAAAGTAGCAGGTTGCGTCATGTTTTACGGTATACCAGAAACAGACCTCACTAGGCTATCTAATCTCAAAGCAGATGTCTTGGGTATATTTGCAGCCAAAGAAAATGGGATCTCTCCAGAAGTTGTAAGCATATTTCAAGAAAACATGGAAAGTATTCTTCTAACTTGACTGTGAAGGCTTATTATGCCGAACATGGCTTTGCCAACCCTAGTAATCCTGGTTTTGATAAAGTGGCTACTAAAGATGCCTACACTAACATCATGGCATTTACAAAAGAAAAAAGATAAGTGGAATACTCGTTTGAAGAAACTGTTTGTTCTAAACTCCGTAACTTCCCGCGATTTTAAAACAATAAATTGACCTTCATTTTATGAGTGAGAAAACCCTATTTCTTCTTGATGCAATGGCATTAATTTATCGTGCTCATTTTGCCCTAAGTAAAAACCCACGAATCACTTCAAAAGGAGTGGATACTGGTGCTATCATGGGGTTCACTAATTCCGTATTGGAAATCATAACCAAACAAAACCCTTCTCATTTAGGTGTCGCCTTTGATACACGTGCGCCAACATTTCGACATATAGAATACCCTGAATATAAGGCCAATAGAGAAAGTCAACCCTCCGAAATTGGCGTTGCAATACCGTATTGCAAAAAAGTTCTCGAAGGATTAAAAATACCAATCCTTGAATTAGATGGGTTTGAGGCAGATGACGTCATCGGTACGCTAGCTAAAAGAGCATCAAAGGAAGGGTTTACAGTTTATATGATGACGCCCGATAAAGATTTTGCACAGCTCGTCGAAGAAAAAATATTCTTGTACAAACCTGCCTTCATGGGTAATGGAGTGGATATACTCGGCATACCTGAAGTCTTGAAAAAGTTCGACATTGATTATGTGCATCAGGTCATAGACGTTCTTGGTCTAAAAGGAGATGCCGTTGATAACATTCCTGGTATAAAAGGTATTGGTGACAAAACAGCCTCGAAGCTGCTCAAAGAATATGGCTCAGTAGAAAATATCATTGCAAATGTCGCTCAACTTAAAGGGGCGCTAAAAGCCAAAGTTGAGCTGAACGCTGAAATGGGTATCTTTTCAAAGAAACTCGCTACCATAGATATAAATTCCCCTATTGAATTTCTACCTGAGGACTTAGAAAGGTCAGAACCAGATAGAGAATTATTAACACCGCTATTTGAAGAGCTTGAACTAAGAACAATCGCCAAAAGGATATTTACTGCAAAAGCTGCTGTTAAGACAGAGAGTCAGTTGGGTTTGTTTGGAGGAGCCGCCCAAAACGAATCACAAGGTTCTTTTTTCAGTGAAAAAGAGTCTGCCAAAACAACAAAGCACAATTACAAAATGCTCAAGGGGCATGAGGAAATTAAAGAACTTGTCGCAAAACTTTTATCTCAAGAGGAATTTTGCTTCGATACAGAAACGAACAGTCTCGAACCGATAGAAGCGCAGCTGGCTGGTGTGGCATTCAGCTATAAAAAAGGAGAAGCCTTCTATGTCTTTTGCCCAGAAGACAAAAACGAATGCCAAACCATCGTTGACTTACTCAAACCAGCATTAGAAGCGGAAAAAATTGTCAAAATCGGTCAAAATTTGAAGTATGACATTCAAGTACTCAAAAAATACAATATTGACGTCAAAGGACCAATTTTCGATACAATGCTCGCTCATTACCTCATAGATCCTGAATCTGCACATAGCATGGATGTATTGGCCGAAAATTATCTCAACTATACTGCTATCTCCTATTCAGACCTTACCGGCAAGGGGAAAAATCAAGTGACCCTAAGAGAAGTTGATGAGGAAAAAGTTACTGAATATGCTTGTGAAGATGCCGATATTACTTTTCAACTAAAAGAAAAAATTGCGCTCGAAATCGCAGCACTAAAACTTGAAAAGCTTCTACATGATGTAGAAGAGCCATTATCATTTGTTTTGGCGGATATGGAGTATCAAGGTGTTAAAATAGACGAACCTGCGTTGGCATCTATGTCTAAAGAATTGGAAGCAGCAAGCTTGATCGCCCAGAGTGAAATATTTGAAATTGCTGGCCAAGAATTTAACATTGGTTCACCAAAACAACTCGGCGAAATTCTCTTCGACAAGCTCAAGTTAATTGAAAAACCAAAAAAAACTAAGACTGGACAGTACGCCACAGGAGAAGATATTCTGTCAAAACTCGCTGGCGAACATGAGATTGCTTCAAAAATTTTGGAGTTTCGAGAATATCAAAAACTAAAATCTACTTATGTCGATGCATTGCCAAAGATGGTAAGTGCTATTGATGGCAAAGTGCACACCGACTACCGCCAGACTGTTGCTGCAACAGGTCGACTAAGTTCGAATAACCCAAATCTTCAAAATATTCCGATTAGGACAGTCAAAGGACGAGAAATAAGAAAAGCATTTATTCCCCAGAGTGAAGAATTTGTACTACTTGCGGCAGATTATTCACAAATTGAACTTCGAATAATGGCTTCATTTTCTAAAGATGTAAGCATGATTGAAGCTTTCAAAAACGGAGTAGATATTCACACAAATACTGCAAGTAAAGTATTTAAAGTCCCTCTGGAAGAAGTGGATGCCGCCATGCGACGCAAAGCCAAAGAAGTTAATTTTGGTATCATTTATGGCATCTCTGCTTTTGGCTTATCTCAAAACTTAAATATTTCTAGGTCTGAAGCCAATGATATAATTGAAGCATATTTCACAGAGTTTCCCTCTGTTAAAAGCTATATGGATAGCATAATAGAAAAAGCAAAAAAAGACGAATACGTAGAGACGATCCTTGGCCGCCGAAGGTATCTAAGAAATATCAATGCTCAGAATTTTACGATGAGAGGTTTTGCTGAAAGAAATGCCATCAACGCACCCATACAAGGGAGTGCTGCTGACATGATTAAAGTCGCCATGATTAATATTCACAAATGGATGAAGCAAGAAAAACTTCAATCAAAAATGATTATGCAAGTACATGATGAATTAGTATTTGATGCACACAAGTCTGAACTTGACCTTTTAACTTCCAAGGTGAATGAGTTCATGAGAGATGCCATGGTACTTGAGGTGCCCATGGAAATAGGAGTAGGTTCGGGAGACAATTGGTTAAAGGCACATTAAATTATGAATATACCATCACTATCAGACATTAAGCGCGCCCATCAGCGGATCAAGCCGTATACAATTGAGACACCAATCATGACGTCAGAGTCTATAAACAAGATTGCGGGCTGTAACGTATTTTTTAAATGCGAAAACTTTCAAAAAGTTGGCGCATTTAAGATGCGAGGCGCGGCAAATATGATTTTTGGCTTTCGTCCAGAAGAGCGTGAAAATGGTTTTGCCACTCACTCCTCTGGTAATCATGCGCAAGCGGTAGCAAAGGCTGCCAAACTTGCCAAAACCAAGGCATATATTGTGATGCCGCATAATGCCCCAGAAGTAAAGAAGAAAGCGGTAGGCTTTTACGGAGCAGAAATTATTTTCTGTGATCCGACCGAAGAAGCCAGGGAAAGAACCGCGCAAGAAGTCATTGAGAGGACCGGCGCGATATTCGTTCCTCCTTTCAATGATGCTCGAATAATCGCAGGCCAAGCTACAGCCGCAAAAGAATTCATTGAAGCTCAAGAGCTAGACGTGATTATGACTCCCGTTGGTGGGGGCGGTCTTGCCGCCGGTACTTGCCTCACAGTTACCTATTTAGATCCCAAAATTGAAGTTATCCTTGCTGAGCCTGAAGAAGTTCGCGATGCTTATGATTCTTTCAAATCAGGAGTGCTACAAAAGGTAAAATCAACCAATACCATCGCTGATGGACTAAAAGTCTCTCTTGGCGATTTGAATTTTGAGATAATAAAAAACCAAGCGGAAGATATTATCCTCGTAAGCGAAAAGGAAATTGTAGAAGCAATGCGCATGATTTGGGAAAGAATGAAGATTATTATTGAACCTTCCTGTGCTGTCCCTTTTGCCGCCTTATTAAAAAATAAAGATCGCTTCGCTGGGAGAAAAGTAGGCATCATCTTGACAGGAGGTAATGTTGATTTAGAAAAACTTCCATTTTAAGCCTTGAAACGAATCTTTATTGTTGGTAATCCAACCTCAGGCACAGGCAAATACATAAAGTATCATCACCTTCTTGTCGAACAGCTTAAGGCAGAACAAATCGATTTTCAATCTTATCGAACCACTTCCGAAAATAATGCCACAGCCGTTATTAAAACATATTTCGATGATTCATTCTCAGATATCATTGTCATTGGCGGGGATGGCACACTAAATGAAACGGTCAATGGGCTTACACGAAATGTGCCTATTGGGATCATCCCCGCTGGAACCGGTAATGATTATGCAAAATGCTTCGCCCTTGGTAAGTCTATAAAGGAAATAATTTCCACCGCCACCTCCGGAAAGGTTGTTTCTGTTGATCTTGGGCTTTGCAATAATAGGAAGTTTCTAAATGGTGTTGGTGTAGGGTTTGACGGGCAAATTGTTGCCGATTTAGTACAAAAGCAAACTTGGCTAAGAGGTGTCGTAAAATACTATTATCACGTCTTAAGCATTCTTGGTTCTTACAGCGCCAGGGTATTTAACTATACAATAGATGGTGAGAATAAAAAGGAAAACCTCATCCTATTATGTATTGCAAAAGGAACAACTTTTGGCGGTGGGTTTAGACTTACACCCCAAGCAAAGCTAGATAGTGGAAAACTGGCTGTTTGTACCATTGGTGCGCTTTCCCCTTTAAAACGCTTTTTGAATATCTACAGACTGCAAAATGGCACGCATCATATGCTAAAGGAAATCAACTTAATGGAGGCCGATTCTGTTACGATTAGCGAGAACCCCTTGCTAGAGTCGCATATTGATGGCGAGTATTTTGGTCAACCACCCTTCTCCTTTTCAATCCAAAAAGACGCGTTACAGGTTCGATGCATTAAACTACTTTGATTCTTGCCTTTTGTAAACCAAGAAGTAAACCAAAACAGTAGCCAAAATGATCAGAAGTGAGATAAACTGTGAATGCGACAATACGTCTTCGATGATAAAACCTCTTCTGAGATCTCCTCTAAATATTTCAATTACCCCTCTACCAAAAGCATAAAAACTGATATATATAAATATAAGTCTCCCCTCAAGACGTTTATATCTCTTTAACATTACCAATATTATCAGCACTATTGAAATCATCGTTACTGAATAGAGCTGCGTCGGATGAAGTGCGGTATGAAGAGGTTTTGCCTGAGATAATGGATTATTAAAGGTGATTCCAAATAGACCATCAGTTGGTAAACCATAGCAACAACCCGCAAAAAAACATCCGATTCGTCCAAATACATGTATAATGGCACCTGTTATTGCTAACCTGTCCATCATTGGCCATAAAGGCCATTTTTCTTTTCTAAAAAACCATACCGTCGTTGGGATAACAAACAGTAAAGAACCATAAAATACAAATCCGGTTCTAAATTTTTTGAACATATTGGCAGGGTTACTAAAATAATAGCCCGGATCTTCAAAATAGAAAAATAACTTTCCCCCGATAAAGGCGGCTACAATCATGAGAATGGCAAGGTTCTGAATCTTATCTGGCTCTATGCCCAATTCTTTTTTTACCATGGTAGACATAAACCAATAACCAACTATGGCTCCCAACATGATCATAAACCCGTAGGTATGAATTGTCATACTGCCAATCTGAAATAATTCTGGATGCATGTACCAAAAATATTCCTTTTTAACAAACCATAAGGCAATTGCCCTGATTTTGTTCACGGATCACTTTTTCCTTTAACCATCAAGCACTTCGGATGACGCTTGCTCGGTGTAAAGTCTGATAATTGGTTGCTCATGATTCCATGTAAGCATCGGGCAAAAGAAACAAGACATAACCTTCAATCGACTTGACGAATAAACCTTTCACCAGTATTTTAGTCCTTACCTTGCGGTATAAATATTTATTCCGTCTTTAAAAGAAAGAAATGGAAAGTTATGACAATTTAAGAGTTTTCGATTTACTATTCGACCAGTTCAAAAATAACCCGCTGCAAGAGTCAATTACCAACAAAGTCGCCGGTAAATGGAAGTCTTACAGCACTTCTCAGATCATTAGTTCTGCAACAAGAGTTGCCTTGGGTCTAGTTAAGATGGGTATAAAAAAAGGTGACAAAATAGGTTTAATCTCCGAAACAAGACCAGAATGGAATTTTGTAGATTTTGCTTGTCAATTTATTGGTGCCGTCACTGTGCCAATGTACCCAAATCTCGGGACAAAAGATTATGAATATATTTTTAATCAATCCGAAATAAAAGTACTATTTGTTTCCGATAAAAAACTGTTTGAAGTTGTTTCCCCAATAGCTGAGCATTTAGGAACTTTCGATACTTTCACTTTTGATAAAGTAAAAAGTGCAAAACATTGGTCATCAATATATAAAATGGGCCAATCAGAAGACCTTAAAGAAATCAAGCCACATAGAAGCTCAATAAAACCTGACGACCTCCTCACTATAATTTACACTTCAGGAACTACAGGCTCACCAAAAGGGGTAATGCTTTCTCATAAAAATATAGTGAGCAATGTTTTCGGAATCAGAGATGTCCCTGGGCTTGATCCTGGAGATAAAGCACTCAGTTTTTTGCCTATCAATCATATTTTCGAAAGAACGGTGCTTTATTCTTATATCAGTTCTGGAATCAGTATCTATTATGCAGAAAGCATGGATACCATTGGAGAAAATCTCCGAGAAATAAAACCACATACTTTCAGTACAGTTCCTCGATTATTAGAAAAAGTATACGATAAGATCATTGCAAAAGGGAGCGGATTAAGTACCCTAAAAAAAGGAGTATTTAACTGGGCCATTAACCTTGGCTTAAGTTATGATCCAAACGAAAAACTCGGAACAATCAGCAAAAAGCAACTACAACTTGCTAGAAAGTTGGTTTTCAGTAAATGGCATGAGGCACTTGGAGGAAACATAAAAACTATCCAATGCGGAGCTGCCGCGTTGCAACAACGATTGATGCGTGTATTTTGGGCTGCTGATATAAAAATCTTTGAAGGGTATGGCCTCACAGAAACATCTCCGGTAGTTGCAGTCAATCGGCACGGTTACATGAAGCTGGGCACTGTAGGCACAGTGATCAACAAGGTTGAGATAAAAATGGAGAGCGATGGGGAAATTATGGTTAAAGGACCGAGTGTAATGATGGGCTATTACAAAAACGACGAACTCACCAAGGACGTAATCCAAGACGGATGGTTCAAAACAGGAGATATAGGAACCTTGGATAATGACGGTTATCTTTCCATAACAGATAGGAAAAAAGAACTTTTTAAAACTTCTGGTGGTTTGTACATCGCTCCTCAACAGCTGGAAAACGCATTGAAGGAATCTGGGTTAATAGATCAGGCAATGATCGTTGGTGATGGGAAGAAATTTCCTGCAGCTTTAATCTCCCCCAACTTCGAACAACTCACCGAAGAAGCAAGCAAAAGGTTCATGTTAGTTTCCGATTATGATGAGCTGCTGCGCAATCCAGATATTATCAAGCTCTTTCAAAAAGAAATAGAGCAAATCAATCAAAGCTTTGGAAAGTGGGAAAAAATCAAGGAATATAGATTGATATCACAACCATGGTCTGTGGAGACAGGCGAGCTCACCCCAACTTTAAAACTAAAGAGACGTGTTATACTTGAAAAGTACCAGTACCTCGTCGATGATATCTATAAAGATGACGGAGCTGATCTATTCAAAAATATTACCGAAGTGAAACCAGATGAATTAGACGAAGAAATACTTGACACAATGAAGCCTTAAGAAGATTCGCCTATAGCAATGTTTAATACTTTAATGATCTTTTTGTGCAATTCCTCGGGGTGAAAAGGTTTACTCACAAGTCCGTTCATCCCAATTTTGATCACCCGGTCTGCTACTTTTCCAATAGTCTCAGCCGTAAGGGCCAATACAGGAACATATTTGTTTGCATTCTGTAATTCTCTTATATGGCCTATGGTCTCATAACCATCCATTACAGGCATTTGTAAGTCCAGCAATACAATATCTACCACTTCGTGTTGCATTATTTCCATTGCCTTTTTTCCATTTTCTGCCTCTATGACCTTACAACCCCAGTTCTTAAGAAACTCCCTTGCAATCATACGGTTAACCGTGTTGTCTTCCACCAGTAACACCTTCAGGTTAAGTTTTTCGACAATAGTTAAGCGTGGTTGGAGCTTACTACTGCCTTGAGCAAGTAGAAGTTCCAAATCAAAATAAAACAAAGAGCCTTTATCCAGTTCACTTTTAAGATGTATCTCAGAGTTCATCAAGCTTAGTAAGTTTTTTGTAATGCTCAAGCCTAGTCCTGAGCCTCCATACTCTCGGGTAATATAATTTTCCGCCTGTTTAAAAACTTCGAAAATAATTCCTGTTTTATCTCGAGAAATACCAACACCGGTATCTATAACCGAAAACCTTAAGGTCTGTCGTTTATTCGAAGCTTTAATAACTTTCACATCGATATCCACCCTCCCCTTTTTGGTGAATTTTATTGCATTGCCGATAAGGTTATTAAGTACCTGGCTAATCCTAACTGAATCACCAATATACATATCCACCATTTTTTTATTGGTGTTCAGGTTAAGTTGAAGTCCTTTTTCATCCGCTTGAGTCTGGTAGTTGGCGTAAATACTTCCCAACAACTGAGAAAGATTAAATGGAGAGGATTCTAATTCTATATTCCCACTTGAAATTTTATTGTAGTCTAACACGTCATTAACTAACGATAATAAATTATCACTACTAAACCGTAAGACTTTTAACCTTTCGTTCAAGGAATTATCCTTGTTTTGAAGTTCGAGCAAATGAACTGAACCAATAATTCCATTCAGTGGCGTCCTAATTTCATGTGATATTGTTGAAAGAAAAGTCTCTTTCTCTTTAGCCGCCTCCTCTGCTTTTTCTTTCGCCATGGTGAGTTGGCGATAGGTTGAGTTCGTTTGATAAACGTAGCTTACCCAATTGCTAAAAATTCTGAGGTATTCAATGACGAAAGTATGAAACCGCTCTTCCAAAAAATCAAAACTTGATATGATGATCTCCGAATGAAGGCGCTCTTCATCGTAAATTGGTAAGGACAAATAGGTCCGGAACGGCGCAGGAGCATCCTGGTATAATGCTAAGATTTCACCTTCAGCCAGCCTTGATCCTGATTGGCCTTTCAAAAAGTCTACCAAGGCGTTTTCCCCTTTTTGTCTAGCATAACTATAAGTTACTTCGCTACTATCGATGAGTTTTACTAAAGCAAAAGTCATATTAAAATAAATCGAAAGTTCTTTGAGGGCAATAGGTATTAACACATCTTTAGGCTCAACAATACTCGCGAGAATATTGAGCATAGTCAACCCTTCTTTATAAGAGATTAACTGTAATTCTTCATTGTGCTTTTGTGTTATATCCTTTGAAGTACTTTGTATGGCTGTTATGACACCATTCCCATTTTTTATGATTCTTGTATAAGTTTCGAGCCAAACGTAACTCCCATCTGCACATTTCCACCTGCACCTCGTTCCTTCAGAAACCTCTCTGTCTTTAAGCAGTTTTTTGAAGTTTGCCAGCATTTTATCAATATCTTCTTCATGAATTAAATCAGATGGTCTCTTATTGATAATGTCCTCAGGGGCATAACCCATTGTTTCTCTAATGGAGGATGACACGTAATCATAAGTACTATCTAATCGGTGAAGACAAATAATATCAGAGGTGTTCTCAGAGAGTAGTTTGAAGAGGTTAGCGTTATAATCACGGTCTTCTTCCAATCTCTTAGTATCTGTAATATCTCTAACGATCGTTCTAAGCTTTACCACCCATCCGTTCTGGTCATAAATCATGTTCGTCTCATGATGCAACCACTTTACAACACCTTGCTTAGTCCGGATCCGGTATTCATATTCACAAGAAGGAGACTGCTGCTTAAAGTTGAGCACATAAAACTCTTGCATCGCTGGTAAGTCCTCCTCAAGCACGTACTTCCAAACTTGACAACCAACAAATTCTTCGATAGCATATCCCGTCAATTTGACCATTGCTGAGTTGGCGTAAATACAAACTCCGTTCTCATCCAACTCATAGACTCCTTGTCCTAAGCTATCCAATAAACTGTTTAACGCTGTTTCCACATCTATTCTCGTCGAAGCTTTCTTTTCCAGATAAAGCAACTCACTTAGTTGATCGGCCAAGGCAATTAATGCTGTCTTCTGTGGCTTGGTCAGTTCACGAGAGACATGGTCCAGCACGCATAGGGTACCAACAACATTGTTCTCCTTATTTTTGATGGTGATACCACCAAAAAACCGTATTTCAGACACCCCGTCGACAAACAAGTTCTTGGAATAATTCTCTGTGTTATTCAGCACGATATCTCTATCAGACGCTAACACAGCATTGGTCAATAACAAAAAGTCCTTTGAATTTTCATCAATTGCCTTACCCATGGAAGATTTCAGAGAATACCCCGTATCAGAAGATAGCGTTACAAACGCTATGGGAGTATTTGCGATAGTAGCTGCCAACAGTGTGACATTGTCGTACTTCGCATAATTGGAATCTTCTCTCGTTTTTGCCTCTCTCAACTTTTTTCCTGGTTCCTCCTCTAAACAAGCCATTACAACTGTCTTTTATTTACTTAAATTAACATGGATTGTCATTAATAAACATCAAAGCGCGAAAGATATTAAATATTGAAATTCATTAATCATACAATCAAAAGAATAAGTGCTTAAATAGCTAAAACGAAATATGATAAAATCTCTGGACCTTAACTTCCTCAACCATAGCCAAGCCATAGGCTCATACCTAGTGAACACATCCGTTGGGCCTGTTTTGATAGAAACAGGGCCCCATAGCACTATCAAAAATTTAGAAAATGGACTCAAAGAAAATGGCTATAATTTATCCGATATTAAACATGTCTTTTTAACCCACATTCACTTAGATCACGCGGGTGCCGCTTGGGTATTTGCTGAGCTAGGAGCCAATATATATCTCCATCCAATTGGCGCCACCCACATGGAAAAACCAGCGATACTTATCGAGTCGGCAAGAAGAATTTATAAAGACAAAATGGATCTCCTTTGGGGTGAAATGAAGAACATCAATAAAAGCCAGTTGATTACAGTTGATCATAGAGAGGAAATCGTCATTGGCGACCATACTTTCACAGCATGGCATACTCCAGGTCACGCCAAACATCACATCGCATGGCAAATGGATAATGTTCTTTTCACAGGAGATGTAGCGGGAGTCAAAATAAACGGAGGGCCTGTGGTACCTCCTTGCCCACCTCCAGATATTAATCTCGAAAAATGGAATGACTCGCTCGCGCTAATAAGAAAAATTGCTCCAGAAAAGCTCTACTTAACCCATTTCGGTTCGATTTCAAACATAGAAGAGCATCTTGACGATCTTCATAATATGCTTAATGATTGGGCGTATTGGATCAAGGAGCGGTGGGAAGATGGAAAAACAGCAGAAGAACTAACGCCACTTTTCTCCGAATATACCAAAAACCAATTACTCAAACTGGGAGTAAGTGAGGCTATCTCTCAAACATATGAAGCTGCGAACCCATCGTGGATGAGTGTCGCTGGGCTGATTAGATATTGGAAAAAGAAAGCTGATCTTAAGGATTAGTCATTTGATGATCAAATTCACTAAACAGCCAATCATAGGTCATCAAAATTCTTCATGTTGTCGTGTAAATTCATCCTTAAATGGAACTCATAAATGCCATGAAGAAGATCTTAACCCCTACGGATTTTTCTAGTTGCGCTCTATGTGCCTCAGAAAACGCTATAGCGTTAGCAAAAGTTGCTAATGCTCAAATCCACTTTTTACATTTATTCTCCATTCCTGCCAACTGGTTATATCAAGAAGGTTATCAGGACAAGATGTACTCTGACGTTTCTGAAAAAGTTGCCCTCGCAAATAAAAAACTTGGACAACTCGTAGCGCTCGCACAAAAGCAAAATGTGGAAGCCACCTTTCAGGTAGACTTCAATGATGATAAAAAAACGATCAGCAGATACATCAAAAATCACAATATTGATATTATCGTAATGGGTTCGCACGGTGCAGATGGCATGAAAGAATTACTTGTTGGCACCAATGTGCAAAAGGTCATTCGTTCTGCCAGCGTTCCGGTACTTATTGTCAAAGAAAATAGCGCTTCCGTCGTGGTTCCAGAAATCGTCTTTGTCTCGGATTTTGAAGCAGAAGCTATGAAGCCATTTCAAAAGGTAATAGGCATTGCAAAGCTACTTAAAGCAAGGGTCCATTTACTTTATATCAATACTCCAACATTTTTCAATGACAACATGAGAATAGAAAATAGTATGGAAACGTTCGTAGCATTGGCCTCAGAGCGAGTGGCTAAAGCTTCAATATACAGTGATATCCTGTTCGAAGACGGGATCCAGCATTATTGTGATAAGTATGACATTGGCCTAGTTGCCATCGCTACCACATAGTCGTCGGGGATTTAGCCGGATGCTTATCGGCAGTGATGCAGAGAGAGTCATTAATCACCTCACTACACCAGTGCTCAGCCTCCATTTCTAGTTGTGCTAATCTTGGATACCCGCCTCTATGTTGAAGAATGAAAAGAATTACACTTCTATTAAATATTCATAACGCTTGTTCTTTTAACTTTTACTGAACGAATTGAGGGAGCCGCACACGTTAGAACATCACCGAAAAGATTACTATAATATCGCTGAATGATAACATGCAAGTTGGTTGCTCGAACCCTCTAAACGATTGGTCCATTATTGAAGAAAACCTTAAACTAACCAAAGACCAGTATGAAGATATTTCAGCTATTGTAAAAAGTGATTCTCTGTTCAACTGGCAAAATAAATTCATCGGAAGGACCATTGCTACAATTCCTGATAACTTGCAAAGCACATGGCTTTCTAGTGGAGCTCCTAGAAATCCTAGAAGATATGGAATGGTCATTTATACCTCAACTTGTAAGTCGAACATTAAACTTAAATCTATTCCAGAACAAAGGCTAAGTACAATCATTAAGGGCTTTAATCTGAAAGTTGTTAAATCTGATTTGACCAACTTCATGACCGAGTGTAACTTCATAACAAGTGAACTTCTTGGTAAATTGGAAAATCGATATGAGGAACGCGTGATTTATGAGCGCACCATTGATGACCCTTCGCCAATGATAGTGTTAGGCTAATTTTTGATAATTCAGAACTACTCTCAATTATACAAACAAGACCTTTAGCTGAAATTGCCACCACCCGAATCTTAACAAGTGTAAGAAATATTATTATCTTGAAGCAAATGAATCAGGCTAACTTGGAATTCTTTATAAAACTGAATATCAAGACGTATGCCGGAACGGACTAACAGTCGCACATAAATGCTATGAATGAATGGGGTTGCATCTGTCACCATACAACCGTGTGGATTCGAAAGGTCCACCACATTTACATGGAATCCATGAGATAATTACACAAATAACTGTCTTGAAAAGCACCATAACTAGTAAAATGTATAGCCTCCTAATTAGACTTTATATAATAAAATTATAACAAGGCGTGGCTTTTGAGTAGTTACATAGGTTTAGTGCATTCAAACCTCCACTCATCATAGCTTGGCTGATCAGAAAAAGTATAAATGAGTACAAAGAATATATTTTTATTAGGCCTGTTTGTCATTAGCATTTGTCAGTGCACCTCAAAAAAAGAATCAATTTATGCTGTGTCTCCAGACGGAAGAGTACAAGTTGATATTGTAGCCTCTCAAGGTAAAGTTGGTTATCTCGTCAAATTCAACAATATAGTAAAAATTGATACTTCCTTCTTAGGTTTCCATTTTCAGGGGCAGCCTGTCCTTTCCCAAAACCTATTGATCTCGAGTATTTCTAAAAGCAGCTTTTCCGAAACCTGGGAAATGCCATGGGGTGAACAACGCATTGTCAATAATGATTATGCCGAATTAGTGATAAATATTCAGGAAAAAGTTAGCCCGTCGAGGCAGTTCAAGGTTATTTTCAAAGTTTATAATGACGGATTAGGCTTCAGATATGATTTTCCAAAACAGGCAGGGCTCAAGGATGTCATTATCAAAAGTGAGTTGACCGAGTTTAACCTAACAGGAAACCATGACGTTTGGTGGATTCCCGGTGATTGGGATATTTATGAGCACTTGTATAACCATACTTTGTTTTCTGAAATAGATGCACTTAGCAAAAGAAATCACCCAAATCTTGCGCAATCCTATATTCCTGAGAACTCGGTAAACACACCCGTCACAATGAAAAGCCAAGACGGTACTTATCTAAGTTTTCATGAGGCGGACCTTACTGACTATGCTGGAATGACATTGGTTGTGGATACCGAAAAGCTTACTATGAAAAGCAGTCTGGTTAGTGGGCCAGAGGGCTATGCTGTCAAAACCAAGACTCCATTCGTCACTCCATGGCGCACCATTCAAATAACTGATCGAGCAGGATCTTTAATAGAGTCAAACTTAATAGTAAACTTAAACGACCCTGCGGTTGTAGATGAAATCCCGTGGTTCAAACCAATGAAATACGTTGGGATTTGGTGGGAAATGCATATGGGAAAATCCAGCTGGGATGTCGCCGCAGGCAAACATGGTGCTACGACCAAAAATGCCAAAAGACATATTGACTTTGCCGCTGATAATAATATCGGAGGAGTTTTAATCGAGGGATGGAATACTGGCTGGGAACGATGGATTGGGTTTCCCGACCGTGAAGGGGTCTTTGACTTTGTAACGCCCTACCCAGACTATGATTTGAAAGAGGTTGTAGCATATGCGAAAGAAAAAGGGATAGCCATAATTATGCATCACGAAACCTCTGCCGCTCCAAGAACTTACGACCTCCAACTTGACACAGCTTATCGGTTAATGAAAAGCTTAGGCATACATAGCGTTAAAACTGGATATGTAGGTCCAATAATTCCAGAAGGGGTGAGACATCATGGCCAATGGATGGTCAACCATTATAATAATGTAATAGATCAAGGTCTAAAATATGAAGTAGCCATCAACGCACATGAACCAATAAAAGCTACTGGAAGGCGAAGAACCTATCCAAATGAAATTGCTCGTGAAGGACTGAGAGGCCAAGAGTTTAATGCTTGGGCTTCCGACGGAGGTAACCCGCCATCTCATCTTCCTACGGTTGCCTTTACTAGAATGCTCGCCGGACCAATTGATTTTACACCAGGTATTTTTGATATCAAATTTGACGACTACAAACCCGATAATCAAGTCAATACAACATTGGCTCAGCAATTAGCTTTGTATGTCGTCATCTATTCACCAATACAAATGGCGGCTGACCTTATAGAAAACTATGATAAACAACCTGCATTTCAATTTATCAGAGATGTTGCAGTCGACTGGGAGCAATCAAAAGTACTCGATGGCGAAGTGGGCGATTTTGTGGTGATCGCCAGACAAGAAAGAAATACCGAAAACTGGTTTATTGGGGGAATAACGGGAGACAACTCCAAAGAGATAAGCCTGCACTTAGATTTCTTGAATCCAAACATTATCTACGAAGCAATCATTTACAAAGATGGAGAAAGCGCGCACTGGGATACCAACCCTCTTGACATAAACATTGAATCCCGAGAGCTTAGTATCAAAGACCATTTGAAACTAAACATGGCTGAAGGCGGGGGGCTTGCCATTAGCCTTTTAGTTAAAAAATAAAATTCTTTTACTCAGAGGAAAGTTTAACCATACCTCCATCATAAGCTCCCTTAAGTGTGGTAGAAGCACCTAAAGTAACGTCGAAGCTAATTATCCAATCTGGGGAAGTCCCCGCAATGGCTATAGTTCCGGCATTTGCCATGCTCGTTTCTCCCTGATATTCTACCACTAAGTCAGAAAAATAATTCTTGCCGACAGCAACACTTGGCTGTCCTTCGAGCTCATTAGCTTCAATAAAGTCAAATGTCCCTCTCCGAAACTGGCTTCCGCCGCTTGAAAACAGCTCTGTTCTAATGATTATTTCTGAATCATTGAACCCTCCGGTTGCACTATCATACGTGCCATCGCTTAACCTAAAAAACGACCCGAAATGTGAAGCACTTTCAAATAGTGACTCTTCACTATCTTGATAATCATCCATGATTACGTCATAGTTACCCAAATCTCGAAAAGTGCCGGATTTGATCAACGCGGCATTGTTCCCAAAAGTCACTTCATCACTACTCACTTCAGGATTCGGCACCTCTTTCTCGTCATTATTACAGGACATAGTAACGGATAGGGCTACTAGTGCCCCTAAAAAACATAACTTTTTCATATCAGATCTACATTAAAAACGGGGTTGATATTCTTCAAAGCAAAGAATACCAACCCAAAATTCATTTAAAGCTACAAAATATTCAACCTAAATTTTTGGACTTAAGTTTTCAAATATGCCTTCAGGTGCTGCTTCCATAACACCTATATCTGTAATATCTCTATCGCCTCTTTCTCCCGATAATAGTATATCACCATATGGTCGATAATCTTCCCACGGTCGCACAAATCGCGGGTTTTGATCAAGCGCATCGGCATACCATGCCCATTGCTTAATTAACCTGTCATCAACATCTACCCATACATGATATGCATTGTGTGGCGTGTCGCCGACTCCTTCAAAAGTCAGTCTTAGCACATCCGCTTTCACGCCGGCCTCCGTATTGTCTTCTCCATAGTATTCTAAAGTCACTCCAGAGTCCTTCAGTTTAAAAGGCATTACGAGCCAATACGAATCATTGATCCATGCTGATTTGGCGTCCGCTAGGTATCCTGCCAAAGAGTCTTCATTTGATATTTCCTGACCGTTTATCCATACTTTCCCTGACATTTCATTCATATTAAGGGAAATACTCAGGTCCTCTTTCAAGTAATCAACACGTACCCTGTTGTTCTTTTTGTCCCATAGCAGTTTTCTCGCACCGAAAAAATTCCAAGAAATCACATTTGTTTTGTCCCAAGCACTTCTTCCTCCCATCGCAACCATCGATTTATCAGCAATCAACATAGCTGTCTGGTCCGACCCTTCCATATTAAACCCCGCAGCTGGCTCATTGTACAAGTCGACGACCACCGGGTCTGGAATATCTGTGTATTCGCTATTCTGGCTTTTTTTAGGAGAACTACATGCTGCTATTAGCACGATAGCCAAAACGATAAAACTTGATTTATTAATCATTCTTTTTTTCTTTAAAACTGTCAAATCGAGACTTGTTATCCTCTCTAGGGAAAGTATTATTCCCTTTCTCAGTATCAGCAGTGACATTGTTGGGATCAATTTTTACAGAAGCTACCGCTTTATCTTTTACAAAATACTTTAATACTTGCCGCTCATTCTTTCTCCAAACTTCCGCTGGAATGTACTCGACCTCTTTTGACCCGTCAGTAAATGACCACTCTAAATAAACAGGAGTCACAAGTCCACCGACATTCTCAAGCGTCAATTCGTAGATGTTTTTCTTTTTCAACTCATCAAAAAGAACCTTTTCATCCATTCGAGATCTAAACTCACGATAAAGCTTATCGGTCATTGCTTCATAATTAAGCGTTTTCGGAGCGCTCAACGGGGGGTTGGTTGGTTGTTGTTGAGCGTTTACATTGAACTCAGGGTCTAGAGACTCATCCGTTACTTTATACCATTGTAGGTTTTTTATATCTACATCTACATTTTCGGTAGTATAAAACCAGCCTTTCCAAAACCAATCCAAATCTATGGCAGAAGCATCTTCCATTGTCCTAAAAAAGTCCGCAGGTGTTGGGTGCTTAAAGGCCCATCTTTCGGCATAAGTCTTAAGCGCAAAATCGAAAAGTTCTGGGCCCATTATTTGTTCACGCAGAATATTATAAGCCGCCGCAGGCTTACCGTAGGCATTGTTTCCTCCCTGCAAAATTTGCTCTGCATTCGTCATAATTGGACGCATAGGACCTTTGGATCCACTCATGTACGGAATCATGGATTCTGCTGGCCCTCGATCATATGGGAAATTCGGATAATACTCTTTTTGAGTTCGAAATTCTAAAAAGGTGTTCATCCCTTCATCCATCCATGTCCATTGTCTCTCATCAGAGTTGATGATCATTGGAAAATAGTTATGACCAACCTCGTGAATTACCACACCGATCATTTCGTTTTTGGTTTTCTCTGGAATCGTCCCATCTTTTTCAGGACGACCATAATTGAAACAAATCATCGGGTATTCCATCCCAATAGACGCAGCGTGTACAGAAATAGCCACTGGATATGGGTAGTCTATAGTATACTTTGAATACGTTTTTAATGTATTGACAATTGCCTTGGTGGATTCCTGCTCCCACAGTGGATTGCCTTCCTTAGGATAAAGTGACATAGCCAAAGGCGTTGTTCCATCACCCTGCTTTACCGCTTGCGCATCCCAAATGAATTTTCTGGATGCCACAAAAGCAAAATCACGAACATTCTTTGCTTTGTATTTCCATGTTTTAGATGTCGTCGATCTATTGCTAGTTTCGTTTTTAATAGCCTCTTCTTCGGTGATGATAAAAACAGGTTTATCAAAAGATATTTTCGCCTTTTCCAGCTGGTCAATCTGTTTGTTAGTCAAAGTTTCCTTTTGATTTTGTATCAAACCTGTGGCCGCTACTACATAATCCGATGGAAGCGTAATATCTACTTCATAATCACCAAAGTTTAATGTAAACTCGCCACCGCCCAAGAACTGCTTGTTTTGCCAGCCATCATAGTCGGAGTACACAGCCATTCTTGGAAAGAACTGAGCAACAGTGTATAAGTAATTATCGTCCTCTGGAAAATACTCATACCCGGAGCGACCTCCACCAGTAACTCTATCATTGATTAGAAAATTCCAAGCTATTTTTAATGAAACGGATTCTCCTGAATTCAATGTTGTTGGCAGATCTACCCGCATCATCGTATTATTGATCACATGTTTTAACGGCGCTCCATCTGCCGACTTCACCCATGTGATGGTATATCCACCGCTATAATCAGGATCATCAACAAGGTTTTTATATTGCTTTAAATTTATTTTTTGCTCTTTTACCTGCTTAGTTTTTGTTAAGCTTTTCCAAGAATCATCTGCTCTCACGTTTTGATCAAGCTGCACCCATAAATATGTTAAAGGGTCGGGAGAGTTATTCAAATAGGTAATCGTCTCTTCCCCCGTAATTCTATGGTTTTTATCGTCTAGTACGACCTTGATTTTATAGTCCGCTTGTTGCTGCCAATATTCCTTACCGGGACTACCTGAAGCAGTTCGATAGGTATTTGGTGTAGGCAGCATACTTCCAAGCTGTTCGAATTTTCCGTTCCAGTTATCCTGGGCATGCGATGGTAAGGAGAAAATTACAATCGCCAATGTTAAAAATAATTTATTCATAGGTTGGTAATAGGATTTAGTATTTGCGTCGGTTTTTGGTTTAGGTAATCATTATTAGTGTTGCACCAATTACTGCGCTGATTATTGAAAGGTTCCAGTCTCGTTTATTTACCTTCATTTTATCAATAATAATGGCCGTTATCAATAAATAAAAAAGGATAATAATTAATTGGCCTACTTCTAAACCCAAGTTGAAGCTTAAAAGTTGGAACACAATATTCTTTTCCCCTCCCAATAAGGCTTTCAGGTAGTTTGAAAAACCCAATCCGTGAATCAGACCAAAAAATAATGCCATCAAATAGTTGAGTTTGGAAATACTCGAATTGTCTTTTGATAAATTGAAAAGTGCCAAAATCGCTGTTAGCAAAATCGTTATAGGAATCAGTTTTTCAATGATTTCTCCACTTATTGTCATTATTTCTAAGGTCGAAAAAGCAAGCGTAATACTATGGCCGATGGTGAACGCGGTAACGAGTGCGAGCACCCTTTTCCAATCTCTGATCTGGTAACTCACTGCGAGCACAATGATAAACAGCATATGGTCCATTCCTTGAATGTCAAGAATGTGATCAAAGCCTAGCCCTAGATAAGTTGTAAATTCTGACATCCCACAAAATTAAAGCATTGCATATTTGCTACTCTAACTTTTTGCAAATGCTCTTACTTATACTTTCATTGGTTTTTGTTCATCCTTTTCACGTGAGTGTAACGGAAGTAGCCTACAAGAAAAACACAAAAGCATTACATATCACACAGCGAATTTTCTTCGATGACCTTGAAAAAGGAATACAAGAGATAAATGGAAATGATGAGTATCGGCTGCAAATACCTCTCGACTCCATTGCAAAGGCATATCTCATAAGCCAAAGCACGATATCTGTCCGTAATCGCAAAGCCCTTTTTTTGGGTGTAGAAGAAGACCAAGACTTGGTTTGGGTCTATTTTGAATTAGAAAACGTTCAGATCAATAATGAAATCACCTTTCACTCCAAACTACTTACCCGCACTTTTGAGGATCAGGAAAACCTTGTTCATTTTAAGCTTCCGGGCGGAAAAGAGACTTATCGGTTAAACGTTGATCGAGAGAAGGTGAGTATACGTGTGAAATGACCTATTATCCCTTAAAGATAAATTCTTGATCGATTTGCCACCTTTTTCCATCATGTTTTAGTAGAAATAAGCCTTTCGCAGGCCAAGTCATATTAAAATCCCTATTTTCAAATTCCGCCCTTGCTTCGTAAAACTGTGGCTTACGCAGATCTCTGAACGCAATCGTCATATGAGGACGATATGCTTGGTTTTTGTAATTCTTCTCAAAGATCCGGAGTTCCTTTAATTGAAAGCCCAGCTTTTTCTGCATAGTTAACAAAACATCGTCCGCGCTCACGTTCAAAAAAATCACTCTCGGTTCAAAACTTCCAAATCCGTCCTGTTTTACTTCGAATGGCAATTGCTTTTCAACAAAACTGTCAAGTAGGTAAATCAGGTTCGGCTTTTTTGACTCCTTAAACTCAAAAGGCATCATTAACGTAATATGCCCAGGAGAATTAAATGACGCCTGAGAATTATAACGTTCTTTTATTTCCTCTTTCAACTTTAAGATTTCGTTTTGAATAGATTCAAGAGGAACCAATGCAATAAAATATTTTGATACCGCCGGATTATTTTTTAAAGCCATAGGCGATGAAGATAAGCGAAAAAGACCATATATATGATTAAACAACCCTTTCCTAACATTTTGGCCACCGTTGGTCTTTTTCTTTATAATTTTAATATGAACTAACCATATTTTCCCTGCATGAAAAACTACCTAACTATTGGTGTCATTGCGCTCTTAACCCTAAGTGCTTGTCAACCGCAGAAAGAAATGAAAGAAGCATCGAATCCGCTTTATTTGGAATGGAGTACACCTTATGGCGTCCCTCCGTTTGACCTAATCATGCCTAATCACTACATGCCTGCATTCGAAGATGGTATGAAAATTCAACTCGATGAAGTTGCTGCCATTGCATTGAGCTCAGAAGAAGCAACTTTTAAAAATACGATAGAAGCATTTGAAAAGTCTGGTGAGCTATTGTCCAAAGCATCAAATGTCTTTTTCAACTTGGCTTCTGCACATACCAATGATTCCCTTCAGGCAATATCAAAAGAGATTAGCCCTAAACTTTCAGGTCACAACGACAACATATACCTCAGCGCCGATTTTTATGCCCGAGTAAAGTCTTTGTTTGATAAAAGAGCCGAGCTCAACTTAACAGAAGAACAACTAAAGCTTCTTGAAAAATACCACACTAGTTTTATCCGAGCAGGAGCCGCATTAAATGATACGGACAAGGATAAAATGAGAGCATTAAATGAAAAACTCTCCATACTTTCTGTGCAATTCGGCGATAATGTTTTGAAAGAAGACAATAGTTTCGAGCTTATCCTTGAAGCAGGGGAAGACCTGGATGGCTTACCGGAAAATGTCATTAGCGCTGCAAAAGAAGCCGCAGAGGAAAAGGGATATATAGACAAATATTTATTCACTCCACACAAGCCAAGCCTGTTGCCATTTATTACTTATTCTACCAATCGTCAACATCGTATGACCTTGAAAAAAGGCTATATCAACCGAGGCGACAACAACGACGAATTTGATAACAAAGAAATCGCAAGGCAAATTGCCAACCTAAGACTAGAAAAAGCTAACCTTCTTGGCTTTGCCACCCACGCAGATTACGCTTTAGGTATAAGAATGCTCGATACGCCTGACAAGGTTTTCAATATATTAAACAAAGTATGGCCAGCGGCTTTAGAGCGAGCAAAAGATGAAAGAGATCTGATGAAAGCCATGGCCAAAAAAGAAGGTCTCGATATTGAAATCGGCCCTTGGGATTGGTGGCACTATGCGGAAAAAATCAAGATGGAGCAATACAACCTTGATGAAGAGGAAATACGTCCATATCTCAAAGTTGATAATGTGATCAATGGCACATTCATACTAGCCAATAAGCTTTTTGGAATGACCTTCGAAGAACAAACGAACATTCCAAAGTATCATCCAGATGTTCGTACCTACACCGTGAAAAATGAAAAAGGAGAACAAATCGGCGTGTACATGTCAGATTGGTTTTATCGCTCTAGCAAAAGAGGCGGGGCTTGGATGAATACCTTCCGTGAACAAAGCAACATGAATGACAACTGGATCATTCCAATTGTTACCAATGTTGGAAATTTCTCTAAACCTATCGGTGATAAGCCCTCTTTGATCTCTTCTGATGAAGCCAATACGCTATTTCATGAGTTTGGTCATGCCATCCACGGTCTACTTACAGAATGCACCTATCCATCTATTTCTGGAACATCGACACCAAGAGATTTCGTAGAGTTCCCATCGCAAGTACTTGAAAATTGGGTTTTCGAACCTGAAATGCTGGCGCTCTATGCGTTTCATTATGAAACCGGCGAAGTGATGCCAGTTACACTTGTTGATAAAATTAAAAATGCCGGAAAATTCAATCAAGGTTTTGGCACGGTGGAATATATGGCGGCTTGCTACTTGGACATGAGCTATTATACCATTACTGAACCAATCACTGGGGACATTGGCGAATTCGAAAAAGCAGCGATGGATAACATTGGCTTGATAGATGCGATCGTGCCAAGATACCGAACAGGTTATTTTCGTCATGTCTTTTCAGGCGGATATTCGGCCGGATACTATAGTTATCTAAACTCGGCAGTGATGGATGCCGATGCATTTGGCGCTTTTAAGGAAAAAGGTATTTTCGATAAAGAGACGGCAGACGCATATCGTAAAGAAATACTATCTAAAGGTGGCACAAGAGATGCGATGGATATGTATGTCAACTTCCGGGGAAGAGAACCAGAATTTGATGCGCTACTCAGAAAACGAGGTTTCAAATAAAGTTTTTACATCGATAGCCCCAAGCGTAAACATCGCTTGGGGTTCTCTTTTTTTGACCAAAGCATCCCTAATTACATGAAATCCATTAGATAATTACATCAATAAGCGGCTTTAAAAGCATCAGAGTTAGCGAAATCTATCGTCTCCCAGATCGCCTTTATATAAATCAGAAAAAACATGAAACAATATTTAATTCTATTCGCGGTTATTGCGCTCCTTTCTGGGTGTGCATCCACAAAAACACCCACAGCAACTACCGCAGTTAAAGAAGAAGTAAAAACTACTCCATACACAGGCTTCTTTAATTTTGAATGGAATGAAAAAACTGGCAAAATTCTCCTTGAAATACCGGAATTCAATCAAGAGTTCTTGTATGTGAATTATTTAGCTGCTGGAATTGGTTCCAATGACATTGGACTTGACAGGGGTCAAATCGGAGACAATCGAATCGTTAAGTTTGTTAGAAGTGGGCCGAAAGTCTTGTTAATGCAGCCAAATTATAATTTTCGAGCCATCAGCGATAATGAAAACGAAATAAGATCTGTACAAGAAGCATTCGCCTCTTCCGTCATTTGGGGATTTAAGATTGCAAATGAAAAGGGAGGCAAAATCAAAATTGACATCACAGACTTTTTGCTCTCTGATTCGCATGGTGTATCACAAGTATTGAAAAAGGGTAAACAAGGTAGCTACAGCCTAGACACAAGTAGGTCTGCGGTATATTTAGATCAGACAAAAAATTTCAAGGACAATACCGAGTTTGAAGCAACACTCACTTTTAAAGGTCAAGCAACTAGCGCTTACATTCGCTCGGTAGTACCTACACCCTCATCAGTTACCGTTCGCACCCATCATTCTTTTGTTCGCCTTCCCGAATTGGAGGATTATACAATGCGGGAATATGATCCGAGATCCGGTTTTTATGCCATGGAATACCAAGATTACGCTACGCCAATCGAAGAGTCCTTGGTCAAAAGATTTATTTACAGACATAAGCTCGAAAAGAAAAACCCAGAACTGGCCATCAGCGAACCCGTAAAACCTATCATTTATTATGTAGATAAAGGTGCACCTGAGCCTGTGCGATCAGCATTAATTGAAGGAGCGAGCTGGTGGAACCAAGCTTTTGAAGCGGCAGGTTATAAAAACGCATTTCAAGTTTACGTACTTCCCGATAGTGCTGACGCATTAGATATCAACTACAATGTAATTCAATGGGTGCATCGTTCGACAAGAGGTTGGTCTTACGGCAGTTGGATCGGTGACCCGAGAACAGGACAAATCCTTAAAGGTCACGTTTCATTGGGCTCACTTCGAATCAGACAAGATTTTCTAATCGCCACCGGTTTAATTATGCCATATAAGGATGGAGAAGAAGTGCCAGAAGATATGAAGGAAATGGCTTTGGCAAGGCTCAGACAACTATCCGCTCATGAAGTAGGACATACTTTGGGCTTATATCACAATTTTGCAGCAAGCACAAACGGTCGTGCGAGTGTTATGGATTATCCACATCCGCTCATCAAGCTGGATGAAAACGGAGAAATTGACTTGAGCGATGCGTATGATCAAAAAATTGGTGAATGGGACAAATATGCCATTCGCTATGGATATTCTGATTTCGAAAAAGAAGATAAAACAACACTCAACAGTATCATCAACGAATGGATCGATGAAGGACTCGACTTCATGATGGACAATGACGCAAGGTCTGCCGGCAGTGCAAACCCAAAAGCTCATTTGTGGGATAATGGTAAAAATCCAGCTGACGAGCTGACAAGAATTACCGCAATTCGATCAAAAGTACTGAACAAGTTCTCAGAAAATGCTATTCGTACTGGCGAGCCAATTGCCAATATGGAAGAGGTTATCATACCCATGTACTTTCTACATCGCTTTCAAATTGAAGGAGCAGCCAAGTTAATCGGCGGAGTGGACTACACTTACAAAACCAAAAGTGATGCGCTCGCTTATCCGAAAGTCGTAGATGGAAAAACCCAGAAAGAAGCATTGACTGCTTTGATCAACACACTTCAACCTAAGTTTTTGGCATTCCCAGAAGAAGCTTTAGCAAAGTTTTCCGTAAAACCCCCAGGTTTTGGTAGAGGAAGAGAAAGCTTTAACCCGCGCACTGGAGATATTTTTGATCCAATTGCTGCTGCTGAAACGGCTGCTGACATGACTTTAAAAATGATTTTCAATGAGCCGAGACTGGAACGAGCAAACCAACAGCGTTTGGTTGATCAGGAAATAGCCGGCGCAAATGAAATATTATCAAGCGTAATCAATGCCACTTGGAAAAGCAGCTTGCAGAAAGGATTAAATACGGAAATAAAAATCGTCGTTGAAAAGCGCGTATTGTATCACTTATTTAATTTGATCGCCAGTGATATTGCAGAGTCTGTCAAAGCAACAGCCTATTACCAATTGACGCAATTGGAAGGCTGGTTAAAATATGCCAAGACATCCAATACTATGTTGAAAGCGCATTATGTACACAGTTTATTTCTCATCGAGCAATTCAAGAAAAATCCATCAAAATTCGAAATACCAGTTGCGGTAACTCCTCCGGATGGATCTCCGATCGGAATGGATAGGATGTGTGGGTTTCCTGGGGAGTAGGATTAGAGCGTAATACCATAAAACGCTCTTTTTTCCATAATTAGAGAAATGTTAGAGTTGAAGATCTCCTTTAAGTCTTCTGGTATTTCTTCGAGCTTTGGATCACTCGGTCTACTAAAATATAGCGTGACCAAATAAGGGATTGGATGATTTTCTTGGATCCATGCAGAGTGTTTACTGTCTTCAAAATACGTTAGTAAGAAGTCGGAGCGATCATGATATAATAAGATCAATGATTTCGCAAGTAGGTCTGGCTGTTGTTCTGCAATAAGATCCAGCAATGGGGCTCGGTTTTCGACATAGAAAGCTTTTTTACCTGTCCATGCGGCATAAATTAATCGTGCCAACTGTTGAGTCAAATTACCCTTATGCTCCTCCAAGTATTGATTGATGAGTTGCCAAGCCTCTGCTTGGTGGTGATTTAATTGCCAATAAAGTGAAGCCAAATTGTTTAAGGCAGCAACATTACCTTTTTCTATTGCTCTCAGATAATAGTCTTCCGCTTCTGTTTCATTCCCTTGATTTTCGTACAATAAAGCCAAATTGTAAAGGGCATCCACATGTCCCTTTTCTATCGCTCTCAAATAATAGCCTTCAGCTTCTGTTTCCTTTCCTTGATTAGCGTACAAATTGGCAAAATTATAAAGAGCATTCACATCTCCTTTTTCTATTGCTCTCAGATAATAGTTTTCAGCTTCTGTTTCATTCCCTTGACCTTCGTACAATAACGCCAAATTGTTAAGGGCATTCACATGTCCTTTTTCTATCGCTCTGAGATAATAGATTTCAGCTTCCTTACCTTTATTCTCATAAAATATCGCCAAGTTGTAAAGTATTGAAGAGTGAAAATTGACTGCATCCTTTTTGAGATTAGCATTTTTCAGCCAAGTAGCGTAAGATTCCAGCGTTTCATGGGTCTCTTGATAATTAAAAATCGTCAACCACGACATCCACCACACTTTTTCGGGTCTTATTTGCCATGCACAGGTATATAAAGCGTATAATTGAGATGCTAATGCTGGTTTTTCTTGTAGCCCATGGATGTGCTCTGCGATAAAGAATTCCGCTAATAGGTCTGGTTTCATTCCTATAATCGGGTTATCCTTAGTCGGTGGCTGTTGCATTTGAAACAACAGTTCAAGTTGCTCCCAAAAACTTGTCTCTTGCCATTTATCTTTGAGTTTAGTGAGCGGCAGCATATCTCTAATCACTTCAAGATCCTCATAAGTCAAGTATTCCGAGATCGCTGCTAACCAGATCAAATGTTTCAATTCATCTCGAATAGCGCTATCCTGCCATAAGGGGACTTGTGACCAAACCTTATTCTCTAATCTCTGAATGTGGTATTTTAATGCGTCGTTGGTATTCCAGTTCTTGATATCCGCTACACTTTCTCCTTCCTTAAGTGCTATTCCACTGAAAAAAGTAAATAGTGGCCTTTTTTGATCGTCAAGTTGATCCAACGCATGAAGAATGGCCTTTTTTTCTTTTAATAAGTTTTCCGTTCTTTCCACATCATCAGACTCTGTTAGGAGCTGTACAATCATATCCCAATGCGCATCTTGCGCTAATCCTAGAAGTGAATGCGCATTTTCTTCTTGTCCATTTTGATAATCAAAATAGTGATACCGTGTAGTACTCGTGAAAAGCTCCTTCCTCAATTCTTCACCGTACACTCTATCTAAAAGCAATACTCTTACCGGCTGTTGGAGTTTGCCTTCCTGTTGGAGATGGGATAATTGCATAAGAATATTTACAACTGCATCTTTCTGACCCAAGACATAGTCCAGCACAATCAAGGTAGGTGCTTTCGGTTCAAACTTTGACCAGTCGAAATGCTTATTGGTATCATAGTTTAGAAAACCACTGATCCAACCTGTCGCTTCTGCACACTTGCAAAGCTCGGTAGCCAACCTGCTTTTCCCAGCACCTCCTTGTCCAGCCAAAGCATAAAAGCAAAAACCGCGTGTCTCGTGAAGAAAACTAAATAACAGGTCCAACTCAGCATGTCTTCCCTGAAAATCGGTGTACTGATAATCAAACCGAAATATGTCTCTTGTATCTGTCTGTTTCTCCAAGTGGTGACGAATCAACCGAATCTCCTGTTGATCTTTTAGAAAACTTTGTAAGTGCTCTTGGAACTGAACGAGTAATTTCTTTCTCTCAGTTAATAGCGTTTCTTCGATTCCATTTAAAATGGTTTTTTGCTGCTCGGCTAAGTCAAGTAAGCTTTTCACATCGTGCTTGATGGCCATTAGATAACCAATACTGTCTTGAAGTAGCTGTATTTGATACGCTTTTCGAGCAGGCTCATTTTTAATCAAATGTTGAATAAAGTGACTTTGAAATTGCTCTTTAAACGCTACCTTAATCGCATCGACCAATGGCTGCTCATATTCCTTTCGGTATTGAGGGAAAGAGATATTGAGCTTATCAATTATCTCGGAAATAAGATCTCCAGGCTTGAGTTCTTGATGTTCTCTAATGATTCGTTCAATGAAAGCCTCTTCAGCAAAAGCCTCATCCAAGGGTTTGAAAAAATGAGCTTCTAAAGATGACTGAATGGTTTGGCTATCATTTAACTCAGCAACCGTAAATCCAGTGTGTATCAACAGCCAATCCCAGCGGTTGGTATTGATCTCATTCTGATCAAGAAAATCTTTTTTGACTAACGCCAAAACAGATTGAACGGCTTTTTGAAAGACTACTTCTTGACTCAAGCTTTTTTTGGCATCTATCTGGCTAACTGCCTGACTTGTCAATACGCCAGAAAAAACACTTGCCCCTACATGACCAATGGCTGCTCCTATTCCGGCAATTCCAATTTGACTCAATGTTACGGCTCCACCAGTAGTCATTAAATCAAGACCTGTGGCAGAAGCAATTAGAAGGGCGTTTTTGGCAGCAACTTTCATGGAAACGTAGTTTTCAGAAAGTTATAAAAGAACAAACAACTAAGCGCCAATAAAAAAGAATTCTTCTTCGGTCTTTAAAGCACTATTTTCAACCCAGTACGTCATTCTTTGACGAAGCAAGGCACAAACGGAGATCAGAGAATCTCATCAAAATAAACCAAGCGTTGAAATGCCTAGGCAAGGGGAGCGTGCGGCGAACTCCAACTTAGATGCGAAAACAAACCCATACAAATCAAGAATAATGGAGCAAGATCGCGAGGTTTGAGCTCGGAACATTACATTATATTCAGTGCAAGGCTCAATGAGTTAAAACCCTAAATAGATTCCGAACAAAGTCTACAAAACAAAAAAGACCCTCCAATATTGAAGGGTCTTTTTACTCTCATTTAGTTCTCCTTTTCAAGAATGCTCTGGCTTTAGCAAGTCATTCACTGATTTAACTGGGTTGAAAGTAACCACAGGAATTTCCACAAAAACTGTATTCCAATCTGCCATACTACCATTCCAAAGTCCAGGTAATTCTTGGGCTTGCAAGTCCTTGCCGTCTTTTGATTTCTTCGTTACAAATCCTGTATCAGGATCTCTAAAATTCATCAGATCAAATTCGTTTCCGTCAATATCTTTCAAATAACAAACTATGTCAGCAGGATTAAAATGAGTCGCTTCATTGAAAACTCTGTTTTGCTCTTCATCTGTCAAGTCTATTTGAGCAGTCTCCACAACTTGTAATGAAACAGATCCGTCTGCTGATTTTACCCAAAAAGGTCCACCACCCGGATCACCTTCACTTTTCACCATTCCACAAACCCGGATTGGACGATTTAATTTAGTTTTTAGGTAATCTATTTTTTCCTCATCATCCATAGTAGCAAACAAATCAGAAGGCTTTAAACCAAGGTTTTCCAACAGATTAATCGCCTCTTCTATTGATCCACCATTATCCAGAGAATTATATGTTTCATGAATTTGCGCCTTATATTTTAGCAAAAGGCCACCAATAACTTTTTTGTATTTGATCGTATCAGATTTCATATGATCCGGCACCACATTATCAATGTTTTTGATAAAAACCACATCCGCAGAAATATCATTTAGGTTTTCCAACAATGCGCCATGGCCAGCGGGGCGAAATAAGATTGACCCATCTTCATTTCTAAATGGTTCACTTTCCATATCCACAGCAATCGTATCTGTAGAAGTCTTTTGTATAGAATAGCTCACAGAAAGTTTTACCTCATATTTACTTTCATATTTGGATCGAACGTCCTCTATATGCGCTTTGAACTTTTCCATATGATCTGGAGAAACTGTGAAGTGGAGCTGAACAGTTCCATCTGCTTGTTTAGCATATTGTGCACCTTCAACTATGTGCTCTTCTACGGGTGTTCTATTTTCATTTTCATATGGATGAAACCTTAGCAAACCTTTTGGTAATGAACCATAGTCCAAACCTTTGTCTGACAGCAGCGCCTCAAGAATTTTAACATATTCTCGTTTGACATGTGCTTCTTCCAAAGAATCTAGACCAGAATAGGCCTCTTTCAAATCCTCATAAAAAGCGAATTTTTCAAGGTTTTTGAAAAACGTAAATATTGATCCTGAACCTTGATCAGCAATCATTTTTTCATAATCCTCTTCTGTTCCTTTGTAATCGCCCAAAAAGGCAAAAAGCGTTTTGAACATTCTGGTAGCCGCTCCGGAAGCGGGAACAAATTTTAAAAGATCATATTCTTCAGTTAAAGCTTCGTAGCTTTCTAGAATTTCTTCGATCTCCGAGGTATTGAGTTTTTGTAAGCCCGAGTTCTCAAGGGCAGGGGCATAAAGACTCGTACTTGGAAAACCATTTCTGAATTTGTCCAATTGATAGTCAATAAGATCAGTGGTTAATTCGTGTTTTTTTACTTGAGCTAAATCGGATGTTGAAAACATGACTCGGTTTTTTCTGTTTTAATTTCGAAAGAAGTCATTAAGATACTGATTCCTTCTTTTGTCTTTAAATAATAGTCGCTAATTTGGTTTTCTTTTTTGTCAAATACCATGAATGAAATAAATAAAGTCGCCCCCGTTTTCTACGGAATCAGTCTAGTACCTAAGTCCGCTTGGAGAGAATACGGTTTCAGTTTGTTAACTATCGCTGGTTCCGACGGCATTGTCTCCGACCCAGAATTAGAGTGGTTGACACTTGAACTCGGAAAACATGTAGGCGTTCCTGAAGACGTAATCGCCGATTGGGAAGAGTTTGATTATGATAATGCCGACCTTGAGGCGCTATTCAAGTCATTCAATTCTTCTTTTGCTAGTTTCAACAAGCTATTAATCTATGACGCCATTCGAATGAGCAGTGCGGATGGAGACTATGCGCTGGAGGAAAAAGAACAAGTCATTGAAGCTGCCCGAATATTGAAGATAAGCCCTGAGGCTGTCACAGCCATTGAGGCATTGGTAGAGTTGGAAGAAGTAGCCACCAAACTTAGGATGACAGTATTGTAGATTAAACCTCTTCCTAATTACAAGACATTAAAAAAGGATTTCTAATAATAGAAATCCTTTTTTTGTTCGTTAAGTATAGTTTTGCATTCAAAAGACACGGAATATTTGTGCGAGGTATGAGGACCGATCATTGCTTTTTATTCGATGAAAGAATCATGTAATAAAACCCACAAAACGGGGTTCCATTAACCATATATCTTATTAAGTACACCTGCCAACCTGACTCCCGCTTGCTGCAATCTCAAGTTCAACAAATCAATATTATCAAAATTATATCGATAAGTAAGATTCATCCTTTCAGGGAGATTGTATATTTGTTCTCGATGAGATTTTGATTCATTAGCCCAGTCTAAAACAGTGGAATTTTGCCATGCCGTTTTATCTGCAGTCTTTGTACGCATAAGCCAATGCGTGTATTCGGTAAAACTAAGACCTTGTTTATTAATAATGCCTGAATCCCAAACTCGGTGTAAGTTCGAGTCTTCCCAGAAATATTCTAGTTTAACATCATTCCCACCCTTATCTTCTCCATTACCAACATGCAAAGGCTGATGAATGTCCCCAATTAAATGAACCAAACATGCAAGGGCAAAAAGCTCATCTTCATCAGTAAAGTTTTTGGATTCCAATTCGCTAATCAACCGTTGAATCGTCCCTATAATATCACCTTCCTCAGGCGTACCAGCTTGCTCGTAGGTTTGACCATCTGGAATTGTCGAATAATGCCAAGAGCCCATGTGTCGGTACTTGGGATCCGACTTAATGAAATCCATGTGATTACTAATCTCCGCCAGTGTTTTACCTTCCATTACTTTGGTCAAATTCTTTTTAGCCTTCTTCGTTAGATTTAATTGTGCCAAATAACCAACGATACGATGACCATTCTGACCCCAACTATATACAAAAGTGGTAGCGAAACAAAGGCAAATTATTAGTAGGAGTTTTTTCATGAGTGAATAATATAAGTATGTAGCTCGAAGATAGAGTCTTTTTCAAGTCAATGAAAACGTAATAAATAGTTGATCAAAAAAAAAGACGCTGCGATAATCGCAGCGTCCTAATCACCAACCTAACCTAAAAAAGAAAGCAAACATGCAACTCAAAAAAATAGTTGCTATCATTCACATTCTCCTTTATTAACGTCTCTATTGTTTGTATGTTTCAATTTATTCTTAATATCTCTTCATTTCTACCTCTATAAAATAAGAGATATGAGGATCATCATCCATATAACATCTAAATACAACCAACATTGTGATAAGAGTGTGATTTTTCTAATCTCAAACCTATTCGCCTGAATGAGCAAAGCATAAATAGGGTCGATAGACATTCTCAGATATTTTCCAAAAACCTTCGCGGAATATGCCACCATAAGTAGGATGTGCAATACATGTAAGCCACACAATAAATAAAAGAAATCATTGAACCGACTTAATGATCCATTTTGCTTCATCTCATTCCAGCCTAGGTATTGAAGAAGAATAAAAACAAACCCACTAATCGTTAGAATAAGTATAGAGTTTCGAATTGATTTCCAGTCTTCACGATAGAACAAATGCTTGATCCGAAAAGAATACTTTGAGCTAAATAAAAGTGTCATCGTACTTAATAAGAAATACAAGGAAATATTTAGCGATTCCCCTGTTTTGGAAAAAATACTTATAAGAATTAAGACTGTAAAAAGTATCGCGCTACTACCCATCAGGAGATAAACGATCAGCTCCGATGCATGCATCTTTTCGTAAAAAGGTAGTTTATCGGTATGTTTTACTTTTTGATATAACATTTTAAGAATATTTTAAACAGACTCGAAGCAGAAAGGTTCATGAGAATAACAATAGTTTTGCCTCCTATTTCCAAAATTTTGAAGCTAGAACATTTACTCAACAATTATTCCAAAAGTCCCTTTTTGGAAAAGATCTCAGAATCAATTGAAGTCAATCAAGTGACTCGCATTAAAGGCATGTCTGGGAGCTTTGACGCAATTGTCGCCAGTACTCTTTTCTTGAAAAAAGGAGGCTCTCATATATTCATCTTACATGATAAAGAAGAGGCCGCTTATTTCTTAGATGATCTGAGCAATTTTATTGACCGAGAAAAACTATATTTTTTCCCTGGGTCCTATAAAAAAGCCTATCAGTTTGAAGAAACCGAAAATGCGAACATCCTGCAGAGATCAGAAGTGCTAAACCAAATCCAAAATGGCGAGACGGAGGACCACATGATCGTCACATATCCTGATGCACTTTATGAAAAAGTAATTAACAAACAGTCCTTGACTGACAATACTTTCAGAATTTCTGTTGGCGAAAAATTGGATGTCGATTTCATCACCGAATTACTCATAAGCTATGATTTTGAAAAAAGTGATTTTGTTTACGAAGCAGGTCAGTTCTCTATAAGAGGAGGTATTGTTGATGTCTTTTCTTTTTCAAGAAATCATCCCTATCGATTTGAGCTTTTTGGAGACGAAGTAGAAAGTATTAGGGAGTTTGACCCAGAAAGTCAGTTGTCCATAAAAGGTTTGAGCCATATCACGCTGATGCCCAATGTTCAAACCAAGCTTTTACGAGAACAAAGACAATCTTTTTTATCTTTTCTTCCCAAAAAGACTCGACTTTGGGTCAAAGATTATCGCGAAACACTGGACTTAATTGAAAAAGGATTTCTAAAGGCCAATGAATCTTTTTCTTCCATTATGAAGGTGAGTGGGAATACTCAAGTCGTGCTTAGTCCTGAGGACTTATTCGATTCAGAAAAAAGTTTCATTGCCATACTGGAAACATTTCATCTAGTAGAGTTTGGAAATCGTTTCTATCTAAAACCACAGGAAGAGTTTGAGTTGAACATCAAACCCCAACCTCACTTTCATAAAAATTTTAGTCTACTTGCCCAAGACCTTCACAAATGGCAGCTTCAGACTTATCAAACTGTCATTACAGCCGAGTCATCGAAACAGCTCGAACGGTTAGAAACTATTTTTCATGAAATAGATCTTTCATTAAAGTTTACCGGACTTTCAGGAAGTTTACGTGAAGGATTTATTGACGAAAACCACGAAATGGTTTGTTATACAGACCACCAGATTTTTGATCGCTTTCATCAATTCAAAACCAAAGAAAAATTTTCAAAAACAAAATCCCTAACACTTCGGGAGCTAAAAACGCTCCAACCTGGTGATTTCGTTGTGCATATCGATTACGGAGTAGGCCGGTTTGCTGGTTTAGACACGGTGAAAACAAACGGGAACAAGCAAGAAGTACTTCGCCTAATTTATCGTGACGATGATTTATTATATGTCAGTATTCATTCCCTTCATAAAATTTCTAAATATTCCAGCAAGGATAGCACACCCCCATCAATAAATAAACTTGGAACACAAGATTGGGAGAACAAAAAGAAACGTGTAAAAAAACATGTAAAGGACATTGCCAAAGAACTTATCAGCCTTTATGCAAAAAGAAAAACTGCTCCCGGATTTAGTTTTGAAAAAGACGATTATTTACAAGCCGAGTTAGAATCTTCCTTTCTATATCAAGATACTCCTGATCAGGCCAGCGCTACAGCAGACATAAAAGCAGACATGGAACAACCACACCCTATGGACAGGTTGGTCTGCGGTGATGTGGGGTTTGGGAAAACAGAAGTCGCAGTAAGAACGGCATTCAAAGCAGTCAATAATGGCAAGCAAGTGGCTATTTTAGTTCCAACAACGATATTAGCCCTACAGCATTTCAGAACATTTTCTGCTCGATTAGAAGGCTTTCCTGTCACAGTCGATTATATCAATAGGTTTAAAACCACCAAAGAGATAAATCAAATCAAGAAAAACGTTACCGACGGTAAAGTTGATATTTTGATTGGTACACATAGAATTGTCAATAAAGACATCATCTTCAAAGACCTTGGTCTAATGGTCATTGATGAAGAGCAAAAGTTTGGTGTAAAAGTCAAAGAGAAGTTAAAGGAAATGCGGGTGAATATTGATGCATTAACGCTAACTGCAACGCCAATTCCACGAACACTTCATTTCTCTCTAATGGGAGCCCGTGATTTATCTATTATTTCTACACCTCCACCAAATCGACGACCTGTAACGACAGAATTGCTAGAACTAAATGAAGAAGTAATTCGAGACGCGGTGAGCCATGAATTACGAAGAGGTGGTCAAGTATTTTTCGTCCATAATAGAGTGAGCGACATAGAGCATATAGCCAATTTGGTCTATAAACTCGTTCCTGATGCAAAAATTGGGATCGCGCATGGACAAATGGATGGAAAAATCTTAGAAAAAGTCATGCTGAAATTTATTGAAGGCCAATTCGACGTGCTCGTGTCAACCAATATTATTGAATCTGGCTTAGATATACCAAATGCAAATACCATCATCATCAACCGGGCACATATGTTCGGTTTGTCCGATCTACATCAGATGAGAGGTAGAGTTGGTAGATCTAATACTAAAGCCTACTGTTATCTATTAACACCACCTGTTTCTACCTTATCAGCGGATGCTAGAAAAAGGCTAACAACATTAGAAGAATTTTCCGATTTAGGTGATGGAATAAAAATAGCCATGCGCGATCTCGATATTCGTGGAGCAGGAAACCTATTAGGAAGCGAACAAAGTGGGTTCATCAATGATATGGGTTTTGATGTGTATCACAAAATCCTAGACGAAGCTGTTTCCGAATTGAAAGAAACTGAATTCAAAAGTCTTTTTGAAAAAGAACTTGCATCTAAGGAAACACTCGAAGATATTAAACAAGACTGCATCATTGAAACTGATTTGGAAATAATCATTCCCGAAACTTACATTAAAAACATTTCTGAAAGATTGAGTCTCTACTCACAATTGGACAACATAAAAAGCTCTACTGAACTCAACTCCTTTGAAAAATCAATGGTCGACCGTTTTGGCCCTGTTCCAGCGGAAGTAAACGATCTGTTTAAATCTGTAGCGTTGAGGTGGGTGGCAATAAAACTGGGCTTTGAAAAACTTTCGATCAAGAACGAGTTAATGAAATGCTACTTGTCCGAAACAAAGAGCGAACACTATTTCCAATCAGATATATTTGGTAATATCCTTAATTATGTAAAAGAGCACTCCAATCGGAGTAAAATGCGGGAGTATAAGAAGAAATTGATAATCAGTTTCACTAATATTGAACGTATTGAAGATGCAATTTTAATATTAGAAGAAATAAAAAGTCACCCAGAGGGTGTTTTCAAACAATAATTTATCGAAATTGAGGTTTTAATTTGGAATTAGTGCGTGTATGCGGTTCAAATGACTGCTTACTACCATCAATTCTTAGTTATTTGTGTTAATTACTATTTTGAAGCGTTTCAAGTAAAGACAAACAGGTTATGAAAAAATTTGTGAATGCAGCTACAGCACCAGCTATGATGATAGCGTGTGCAATAATCCTAAGCTCGTGCTTTGGAGGAGGCGGAGCACCAACCAGCATTTATCCCGGTCCCTACAGTATGGCTACCGGATTAGAATTCAATGGAGAAGATGGTTTCCAAGTAAATGAGTATAACGGACAACCGCAAGGTCCCAACTTAATTTTTATTGAGGGTGGACGTACCGTATTAGGATCATTTGAAGAAGATATGTTAAACTCTCACGACAATATCGAAAGAGCCGTGACTGTAGGATCCTTTTATATGGATGAAACTGAAGTAGCCAACATCAACTGGTTAGAGTACGAATATTATATCAAGCAAGACAGTGACGAGTATTACTGGAAAAATAATTTGCCAGATACGACTGTATGGGCGAAGAATATGGCTTACAATGATCCATATGTGGATCACTATTATAGATATCCAGGCTTTAGGTTCTTTCCTGTCGTTGGAGTTAACTGGAGACAAGCAGTCAACTATTGCAAATGGAGAACTACAGTCGTTAATATGAAGTTAGCAGAAGACGCAGGTCTTCTTGACCCTTACGCTAGTGGTGGTGGTGGTGATGATGATTTTACTGGAGCTGAAGGTGATGATACAGGTCCATCTACAGGATCGTCTTCTAGAATACCTTTAGAATCAGGCGTTGTTCTACCAAATTATAGGCTACCAACTGAGGCAGAATGGGAATATGCTGCTCAAGCACTCATAGGAACTCAATGGTTAGATGAAAACCAAACGCACAGAAGACTTTACCCTTGGGACGGTCACGCGCTTAGAAACCCTTACGGTAAGAGTATGGGCTATTTCTTGGCCAACTTTAAAAGAGGAAAAGGTGATTATGCAGGTATTGCAGGTAAACTAAACGACGGAGCTATGATTCCTACCTACGTTTATGATTACCCGCCAAATGATTTCGGTCTATATAATATGGCTGGAAATGTTAACGAATGGGTACAAGATGTTTACAGACCTTTGTCTTTCCAAGAAATGGAAGATATGAATCCTGTGAGAAGAAATGGTATTGGAGATTCAGAGGATGGTTATGATGCTGCTTATTCTTTTATTGGAAATGAAAGAGAATACTCAGAAGAAGAATGGGTAGATAAAACAGGACTTCAAAAGTCATTTGATCCTGATAGTCCTCCTACAAAAAGAATGAGAGTTTACAAAGGTGGTTCTTGGGCCGATGTAGCTTATTGGTTATCTCCCGGAACTAGAAGATCCTTATTTGAAGACTCTTCAACTTCTATGGTCGGATTTAGATGTGCCATGATAAGAGCGGGAACGAACTACTAGTCGAACAAAAGCTTAAAACGCAAAATATTAATAAGGGTAAGATTAGTTTCTTACCCTTATTTTTTTGGCGCTGCTATAGAAACAACACCAATTGAACTCACTCCTGCCAAAACCAAGGCGTCTACAGCCGCGGATATAGTAGCTCCTGTCGTAACCACATCATCTACGAGCAGGATTCGCCTCTTATTTAAGTCAATAAGGCTATTCGGTTTGAATGGATTATCCATATTAGCCCACCTATCAATTTTACTTTTCTGAGTCTGAGTATTAGTGAAAGCGGTTCTCACAAGACCATCTGGAATATGTGGTAGGTTCAGCTTTTGAGCGATTGGATTAGCTATAATTTCCGATTGATTATATCCCCTCAATGCTAATTTTCTTTTGTGAAGCGGTACAGGTATTACAATATCATATTTCATCTGAAAATTTAAAGTAAAAAGTTCCTCAGCGAACAATTCACCTAGAATAAGGCCTATTTCTTGATTATACTTGTATTTGAGCGCGTGGATTAACTTTTGGCCAATACCTTTGGGTTTGTAGATTATGAAACTTCGAACATTATCAATTTTAGATTCAAAAATAAATTTCTGTGCAAGCTCTTTATGACTATTACTTATTAATGAAAACTTTGGGAGGTTATTTATACATATGGTGCAAATTTCACGCTCATAGTCAAAAAGAACCCTTGTGCAGCTTAAACAAACATTAGGAAATATGATTGATAAAAGACTATCAACCAGTCTTTGAGTAAAACCAATACGTTTCATATATGGTAATATAATAAATTCCGTTAAATGGTATATAATAAAGATCTTACTTTACAAAAAGAATGGGTCCAACTTATTAAAGAATTAGAGCTTCGACTGGGGAAACGTCCAAAGGACATTAATGGCGTTTTATTTCTTATTGGCGTTCAAGAGTTAGGAGCAGGTAATCAGAATTTCTCTAAAGAGGAGAAGCAAGACTTAATGCACATTGCCATTTGTAAAGTATTATCATTTGGCGGCTTTTATGAACTTGAAGGCTTGGACAAGGAAGGTTGGCCACATTGGAAGTTAATAAAGGGTCTTCCTCGATTTGACCTTCTAGAACAAGAAAAGCTCCTCAAAATGTACGTTCTTGAATATTTTGAGATAGAATTAGGGTTTGAAATCAATCGTGCCTGATTTAAATACGTTAAAGTAGTCCCATGAGCCAAAAAACAATAAAAGCTAAGATTGAAGCCTACCGATCAAAACGATATCGTAATGATATTATTCGTGGCGGTTTAATTTTTCTTTTTATCTCAATTATCACACTGTTCGGCATTACCCTACTGGAAGATCAATTTTGGTTTGGTTCTACCACTAGAATGATATTGTTCTTAGGATTATTAATTATCTCTGGATTCTGGGCCGTATTATACGTATTTAAACCCATTATTGAGCTTTATAGATTACGAAAAGGAATAAACTCAGAAGATTTAGCAAGGGAAATTGGTTTTAGTTTCCCAGAGGTCAAAGATAAATTATTAAACTATCTACAACTTTCAGAAGATCCAGAGAACAGTCAACTTACGTTGGCTGCTCTTGATCAAAAGACAGCCGACCTACAATTGGTCAACTTCGAATCAAGTATAAATATTAAAAAGAATCTCAAATACTTATATGGACTAATTATCCTTCTAACTGTAGTAGCGTTAGCAGCCTTTGTCAGTCCTACTCTCGTTTCTGACAGCCCTCAACGAATCATTAATTTTACCAAAGAGTATAATAAGCCTGCCCCATTTCTCTTTTTATTCGAAGAATCTGATTATCAAGTATTTGTAGGAGAATCGTACACTACAAGTTTTAAATTAATAGGAACAAATCTTCCAGACGAAGTAATCCTATTTGACGGCAAACGAACTTCGATACTACAATCAAAAAGGAATGGATCTTATGATATTAATTTCAAAAATCTTCGCGAGGACATAAAGTTCAATGTGCAAGCAGCTGGCTTTAACTCTCAAAGTCACCTAGTGCAGACCGTACCACGTCCAGAACTAATACAGCTCTCATTAGCGTTGGATTATCCTAAATACACCGGACTTGAAAATAAAAAAGCTGAGAATACCGGTAGTCATCTTATACCAGAAGGAACCAAAATTACCTGGTCTTTGGAAGAACTAAACACCTCTCACTCTTATCTAATAAACGGTACTGATACTTTACGTTTCCAACAAGCCGATCAATCAGCCAATTTTACAAAACAGATTTTCAAGGATTACGATTATCAAATATTATTGAAAAACTCATTTGGAACTAACAAAACACCAATCAGCTACACACTTAATGTTATAAAGGATCAACTGCCTGATCTTGATTTGACCTTTATTCCGGATACAATCCTATTTAAAAACATGATTATCAATGGGTCCATTAATGATGATTATGGATTTACTGCACTTTACGCCAGTATAAAAGAAATAGAAACCAACGTAACTCATACTGTTAATATCAATTTCTCTTTAACAAAAAACGAACAATCATTTATACAATTAATTGATATTGAGCCATTTATGAAAAATAGTGGCTCGCTTGAGATTACTGTGACCGTAAAAGACAATGACCAAATCAACGGTCCAAAATCAACCAAATCAAAAACATTTTATTTTGATAAGCCGGATGAAAGCGACTTAAAAGAAAAGGTTGCTAAGCAAAGCGAGCAAACAGAGAATAACTTAGAACGATCCAAAAATAAAGCGCAAGAACTATCCAAGGAACTTAACGACTTAGACAATAAGTTAAAAAGTAAAAAAGAACTTGGATGGCAGGAAGAAAAGATAATAAATGACATCCTAAAAGACCGTGATAAAGTCGAGCAGCAGCTTAAAGAAATACAAAAAGAACATGAAGAACTTTTGCAAATGCAGGACAAGTTTGATCCATTAAAGGAAGGGTTAAAAGAAAAGTCCAAAGAACTTCAAAAATTAATCGAGGAGCTATTGGACGAGGAGACCAAAAAACTATATGAAGAACTTCAAAAACTCCTAGCTGATGAAGCAGACTCTGAGAAAGTAAAAGACCAAATATCTAAAATTAATAAAAAGGAACAGAACCTCGAACAGGAACTAGAAAGAACGCTAGAGCTATTCAAAAGAATGAAACTCGAGGCACAAATTCAAAAGACAGCTAACGACCTAGAAAAACTAGGGGATAAACAAAACGACTTATCAGAGGAAAAAAATAATGAAGAACAGTCTGCGAATCAAGATCGTATAAAACAAGAGTTCGACGCTATCCAAGAAAGGCTAGAAGACATTAGCCAACTCAACCAAGAACTAAAAAACCCTGAGCCTATTAGCGACTTTAACCAAGATGCCAAAGATGTAGACGAAAAATTGAATGAAATTTCGAAAGAGCTTGAAAGTAGTGATCAAAAAAACACAAAACAAAAACAAAAGAATGCCGCAAATCAAATGAAAGAGATGGCTGCCAAAATGCAACAAATGCAAAGCGGTATGGAAATGGAGATGATGGAGGAAAACATGCAAGACCTAGAAAATATTGTTGACAATCTTATTAAGCTATCCTTTGAAGAAGAAAGACTTATTAAAGATTTTCAGGAAGTAACTCAGGTCGATCCTCGGTTTTTGGAATTATCACAAGATCAGCTCAAACTTATAAAAAATGCAGAAGTTGTAAAAGATAGTCTAGTCGCCTTAGCCGGTAGAGTTGCTCAAATATCAAATTTCATTACACGAGAAGTTAATGAAATCGATGATAACCTAGAAAATGCAATGGACGAGCTAAGGGAAAGAAATAAAAATAAAGCAACAAGCCACCAGCAATATGCAATGACTTCAATGAATAACTTAGCATTACTATTAGGAGATGTTTTGGAGCAAATGCAAATGGCCATGTCTGAGGCTATGGGTAACCCTAAACCTGGAGATAAAAAACAAAAAGGTTTACCTAACATGAGCCAGCTTCAGGAACAACTAAGTAAACAAATTCAAGAACTTAAGAAGGGTGGAAAGTCAGGTCGCCAATTATCAGAAGAACTTGCAAAACTTGCCGCTGAACAATCAATGTTACGACAGCAAATGCAGCAATTACAAGAACAACTCGAAGGACAGCCAGAAAATGGTGGTACTTCCAAATCTTTAAAGGAAATCATTAAGAAGATGGAACAAAATGAAACGGATTTAGTAAACAAAAGATTAACAAATAATCTACTCAATAGACAGGAAGATATACAGACTAGAATGCTAGAAGCAACGGAATCTTTGAGAGAACAGCAAGAGCGTCCAGAAAGAGAAGCCGAATCAGCCAATGATAATTACAATAAGCTTACCCCTGCGTTTGAAGAATATTTAAAAGCCAAACGAGCAGAAATTGAATTGTTAAAAACAATTCCCTTAGATTTAAGTCTCTTTTACAAAAAAGAAGTAAACGACTATTTTAAACGCTTAAGTGTCGATAATTAAATGAAAAGCATTCAAATACAGATTCCCTCTCTCGCCGAAAACATACGTATCATTGAGAGCTTTATTGACAATGCAAAAGATCAATATCAGTTGGATGATGATATATATGGAAATATCATGATCGCTGTTACAGAGTCTGTCAACAATGCAATCTTACATGGTAACAACAGCGAAAGCAACAAGAGTGTCACGTTGAAATTAGAACTTGACGATAACATAATAAAATTCATAATTTCTGATGAAGGCAATGGGTTTAATTATGAGACACTTCCTGATCCTACATCACCTGAAAACCTCGACAAAATAGGAGGTAGAGGGATATTTCTCATGAAGAACCTATGTGACGAAGTTCATTTCAACGATGAAGGTCGACAAGTAGCACTCTCTTTCTACATTTCTTAACATGCCTATTTATCTTCATAATGAAGATCACACTCATTTTCTAAACAATGAACATGACTCAATCAACTGGTTGGAAAATGCTATTATTGAAGAAGGATATCAGCTGGATGATCTAAACTACATCTTCTGTTCTGATGAGTATATTTTAAATATTAATAGAACCTATTTGAATCATGATTATTACACTGACGTTATAACATTCGATAATAGTACAATTAATAGAACAATAACTGGAGATATCTATATAAGTATAGAAAGAGTACAAGAACATTCTCAACAGTACGAAACGAACAAATTAAAAGAGCTTCATCGCATTATGATTCATGGTCTACTTCACTTGCTTGGTTATCTTGACAAAAAGGAAGACGATAAAATCAAAATGACACTAAAAGAAGACACCTACTTATCTTTGCTAAAACAATAGTTCCACGTGGAACAGTAGGTTCGAAACACAATTCACTGTTCCACGTGAAACACTATAAAATTATGCTACAAAAATACGATGTTATTGTGGTCGGCGCTGGACATGCCGGATGTGAGGCCGCTTATGCCGCAGGAAAAATGGGGTCTTCAGTCCTATTGATCACCATGAATATGAATACCATTGCACAAATGTCTTGTAATCCAGCAATGGGTGGATTAGCCAAGGGACAGATAGTTAGAGAGATTGACGCGCTTGGTGGTATGTCTGGAATTATTACGGATAAAACAATGATTCAGTTTCGCATGCTCAATAGGAGTAAAGGACCCGCAATGTGGAGTCCTCGAGCACAGTCAGATAGAATGCGGTTCGCCGAAGAATGGAGACTTACGCTTGAAAGTAATCCCAACGTAGACTTCTGGCAAGAAATGGTTACTGGGCTCACAACTAACGATAATAAAATTACTGGTGTCACGACATCACTCGGCTTAAACATCAAAGCCAAGACAGTTATTCTTACCAATGGTACGTTTTTGAACGGTCTTATTCATATTGGTGCAAAATCCTTTGGAGGTGGGCGAACTGGAGAGAACGCAGCAACTGGTATAACCGAGCAACTAATCCAACTTGGATTTGAATCCGGTCGAATGAAAACCGGAACACCGCCCCGTGTTGATGGCCGCTCTCTTGACTATACTAAAATGGAGGAGCAACTCGGAGATGAAAACCCTGATAAATTTTCTTATCTTCCAACAGAGCGACTAAAAAAACAAAGAAATTGCTGGATTACCTACACAAATCCAGAGGTGCATAAACAGCTAGAGGAAGGCTTTGATAGATCTCCTATGTTTAATGGACGCATCAAAGGATTGGGTCCTCGTTATTGCCCGTCCATTGAAGATAAGATAAATAGGTTTTCTGAAAGAGATCGCCACCAAATTTTTGTAGAACCTGAAGGTTGGACCACAGTAGAAGTCTATGTCAATGGTTTCTCCACATCATTACCAGAAGACGTGCAGCAAAAGGCCATGCGTTTAATACCTGGATTTGAAAACGCCAAAATGTTTCGACCTGGTTACGCAATCGAATATGATTTCTTTCAACCTACTCAACTAAACCAAACATTAGAAACTAAACATGTTAGTGGTCTGTTCTTCGCTGGACAAATAAACGGAACTACTGGTTATGAAGAGGCTGCATGTCAAGGTCTAATGGCAGGAATCAATGCCCACCAAAAGGTACATAAGAAAGAAAAGTTCATATTAGATAGATCCGAAGCTTATATTGGAGTCCTAATTGACGATCTCATCAATAAAGGTACTGACGAGCCTTACAGAATGTTTACCTCTCGTGCCGAATATAGATTACTTCTTAGACAGGATAACGCAGACATAAGACTCACCCATAAAGGATATGAGTTAGGTCTCGCCACACAGGAACGATACGACACAATGCTGAACAAAAAAAGTGGGACCGAAAGGCTCTCTGCCTATCTTAAAAATACTACATTCAAACAAAGTGAACTTAATGAAAACCTTAAAAAAATTAACGAAACTCCTATAAAGGATAGAACGTCATTACATCAACTCTTAAAACGACCAGGTATCAAGATTGATAACTTGACGTTACTACACGACTCCATTGAAATTGATAGCACCCTTGATAATGATCAGAAACTATCTGCTGAGATTGCTATTAAATATGAATCTTATCTTCTACGAGAACAAGAAAACAGTGAAAAATTGAAAAATTTGGAAGATAAAAATATTAACCCTTCTTTTAATTACCATCAACTATCCTCGCTCTCCTCAGAGGCAAAGGAAAAACTAGACAAAATAAGACCCGCTACTTTAGGACAAGCATCCAGAATAAGTGGTGTATCACCTGCGGATATTTCGATTTTAATGGTGTTTATGAACAAGTAACTTATGTACGAAAAACTAGAGGAATGCCCTTCTTGTAGCCATACCAGCTTCAATAATCATCTTATTTGTAAAGACTACTTAGTAAGTGAAGAAAGTTTCGCCCTAGTCAAATGTGGAAAATGTCAGCTAGTATTTACTAACCCCAGACCTACTCCTGATAAAATCGCAGAATACTATAAAAGCGAAGATTACATTTCCCATAGTAATAAGGGTAACTCACTATTAAATACAGTTTACAAACTAGTTCGATTATACACAACCAATCTAAAATTCAAACACCTATCTAAATATGTTAAGTCAGGCCGCTTATTAGACTATGGGTGTGGTACCGGACATTTTCTTTCTTCCGCAAATAGTAATTACGACACCTTTGGTTATGATCAAGATGATAATGCTCGACACTTGGCAAAAACCATATCAAGAGCTAATATTTTCGATTCCATTTCTCAACTTAAAAAAGAAGAGGTTTTTGACGTAATAACAGCATGGCATGTTGTCGAACACATTCACGACTTAAAGGAGACACTGAGACTCCTTAAAAAGAAGCTTTCTAAGGAAGGTTATATGTTTATAGCAGTTCCCAACATCGCTTCACATGATGCTAAAGTTTATGGATCAGACTGGGCTGCTTATGATGTTCCTCGCCATCTATATCATTTTACACAATCCTCCTTCGTGTCACTACTTAAAAGTCTAAGACTCCAACTCATCGAAGTTATTCCTATGCCTTTTGATTCCTTTTACGTTTCTATGCTTTCGGAAAGGAATATTGCCGGTGGGTCTACAAAGATGGGCTTAAAAAATGGACTAGTCTCAAATCGTAAAGCCAAAGAAAGCGGCAATTACTCAAGTCTAATTTATGTTGTTGGTCGATGAAGAAGTACATAGTTTCCCTTGCCCTTATAATCATCTTCGAACTAATCTCGACAAGATGCGCTAATCCTATAACACCTTCTGGAGGACCCAAAGATACAATACCACCAAACCTAATTTTCAGTATACCAGAATTAGAACAAACTCAATTCAAACAACAGGAAATAATACTCGAGTTTGATGAATTTATAAATACAGATAAACTCAAGCAAAACCTGATCATCACACCACTCACAGAAACCAAATTCAAACAAATTGTTAAGAAAAACAGAATCATTCTTCGTTTTGAGGAGCCATTCTCGGATAGCACAACTTACACGCTAAACTTTTCTAACGGAATAACCGACATCACCGAGAGAACACCACCTGACAACTTGAGTCTATCATTTAGTACTGGTACATTTATAGATTCCCTCATGTTTGTAGGCAAAATAAAATCACTTTTAACAGGCTCAATCATAAAAGATAAGTTCACCATTGCGCTATATAAAGCCACAGATAGCCTAGATTTCGTGACACAAAAACCGAATTACTTTTCTAAATCAAACGATGAAGGGCAGTTCATATTAAAAAATTTAAGAGCTGGGAAATATATACTTATTGCTTTTAATGATAAGAATAATAATCTGCAGCTAGATCCATCGCAGGAGTCACATGCGTTAATTTCTGATACTTTAAAACCTGTGTCTTTTCCGGACTCCACACAACTTACGTTTGTAGATCTGGACGCTAGCCCATTAAACTTTATATCAGCCCGACCATCCGCCCAGTACTTCGATATTAGGTACTCAAAGCCTATTACGAATTATGATCTTCAACCATTTCAATATGCAAGAATAGTGTCGGATCAACAAGTAATCAGAATATACCAAGACTCAACGTCTCTCTTCGATAGTCTTCGAGTATGTGTGATAGCTACTGACACAGTAAACAATAAAAGAGTTGATACAGTATTTGTGAAGTTTAATGAATCAAGTAGAAACGTTGAAGACTTCAAGATCGATTATTCACAAAAATCTAGTCCATACGGTACAATCATTAAAGTGACCACCAATAAACCCTCGTTACTCAATCCATTGAATTTACTTATACCGATTGATACAATTGCAGAACTTAAATTTCAAATTGATTCTGTAACCAATAATTCAAACAATACAAAGTTCGAACTATTCTCTACTTTTAATCAAACCAAATACAATGAACTATTAGATAGCCTAATTCACCACTACTTTCCAGATACTGCAAACATTGATTCTTTAGGTAAGGCTGAGTTTAATTACATTTCTCGTATTACCCGAAGTAACTATAAGCTTATCATCAACAAAGGCCAGTTTGCATCAATACAAGCAGACTCTAGCGTATCAGAAACACTGCAGGGAAAGTTTTATAATCCAGAAAATGTTGGTAGTATAACTGTGAACATCAAAACTGATATTAAAAGCTACGAGATACACCTTGTAGACAGTAAGCAACACTCAGTAGCCAAGCAAAGCAATTGCAACACTTGTATGTTCACTTCACTTAAACCAGGCGAATATTCGGTCCGTGTATTCATAGATGAAAACAATGACGGCTCTTGGAGTCCCGGTAACATTCTATTACTTAAATCTCCCGAGCCCGTTATAAACTTTAATGAATACACTGACCTGAGAGCGAACTGGGCTATCGAATTAAACTATCAATTCTAGTCTAAAAATAAGTGTATAACTCGTTAATCAATGTGCATATCTATACTAGTTATCAAGACCTATTAACACGAACTTCCGGTAGTCAACCACCCCGCCTAACTAATATGGATAACTCTGACTTTCTTAGCACTATCCCACAGAGTTATCAATATTTTTAGGTTCTAAATAATCCACGGTCTACATTTTCAGGTTATCCACGTAATATCGAAACAACCTCTTAATCAATAACTTAATTGTTCATAAGCTGTAAATATCTTTAGTACAACACTTGACTTATATACATTTATAAAAAACAAATCTAATTTTAACGACTTACCAACAAATCCACATAGCTAATAATAGAGAAAGGATTCTTTTAAAAATTCCCTTACTTTATATTAAGACATCAGATAATGTGAATAACTCCAAGATTACATCAATGAAAACATTTATTAGCCTTTATTTTTTACTAGTAGCTTTAGCTTCTTATGGACAAACCAATAAAGCAAAACTCGCAAATGAATACTATCAAAATGGTGAGAAAGAAAAGGCATTTCTACTCTATGAGGAACTTCAAAAAGGCAACAACAATATTCCGTTAATACATAGTAATTACCTGTCGATACTCTTATCAGGTGATGATATAAGAAAGACAGAAAAGTATTTAAATAGAGCCATAAAGTATTTTCCAAATAATTTCTTTTATAAGTCTAATATGGTTCATTATTATGATCTCACTGGACAGGACGATAAAAAGAGAAAGTATCTTAACGGCTTACAAAATCAGTATTCCTCTTCTCCATATCAGCTGTCAGTGCTCGCACAAAACTTAGGAAATCAACGATTATATAGTGAAGCGGTCGAATTGTATCTTAAAGCAAGGAAATTGGCAAATCAGCCAACCATGAATGCGCTTGAGCTAGCTGCTATTTACCGTCTCAACAGTGACATTTCAAAAATGATTTCTGAGTACTTGAGATATGCTGAAAGCAATCCAAGGAATCTTGCCTATATCAAAAACCTTTTCCAAAGTCTTCTTGAAAATGAAGAGGAGAAGACAATTCTTGAACAGAAATTGATTCAAAAAATCCAACAAAATCCTAACGTCACTATGTACGCGGATTTACTTATTTGGTTGGAGGTACAACGGAAAAATTTTTATGCAGCTTTTATTCAGGCGAGGGCATTAGATAAAAGAAGCGATAGTGGTGGAAATCAGACAATGCAAATAGGTCGACTTGCGTTACAAAACGATTATTGGGACGATGCGATTGCAATATTTGAATATTTATTAAAAACTTATCCAGATAACTACAACGGTCGTCAGGCTAGGAAAGAACTGATTCAGGCAAAGGAAAATAAAGCTAAAAGTACCTTTCCCGTAGATAGAATGTTACTTCGTTCTTTGGCTGCTCAATATGAATTAATCTATAGGGAGGAGGGTCCGAATCCAACATCATTGAATGCACTAAGAAACAAGGCGTTGATTCATGCCTTTTATCTCGAAGAATTGGACACAGCCATACACACACTCAACAGCATTATTGAGAATGGTCGATCACCTTCAACTTTAATCGCTCAGTGTAAAATCGATTTAGGAGATGTTTATTTATTGGACGGTCAACCTTGGGAATCAACCTTACTTTATTCGCAGGTAGAGAAGTCTAATAAGGAGAGTCCTCTTGGCTTTGATGCGAAATTAAAAAATGCAAAACTGAACTATTATTCAGGAAACTTTAAGCTGGCTAAAAGTCATTTGGATATACTTAAAGATGCAACAACGCGTGAAATTTCAAACGATGCTATTGCAATGAGCCTATTAATAAAGAACAATACCGCTTTCGATTCCTCAGATTATATTCTGAAGCAATTTGCCCATATTCAATTACTTGCTTTTCAAAATAAAACGGATAGCACTATTTTTTTATTAGATCAATTAATTAAGGAAAACCTTGCCCATTCCATAGTTGATGAATGTTATCAAGAGTTAGCGAATATTTATTTGAAAGAAGGTAAATATGATATCTCTGTAAACGCACTTGATCAAATTATTCAGAATCATGCTGATGGGATACTTGGAGACGATGCGCTTTTTCAGAAAGCAACAATAAACGATAAGTATCTTGATCGCAAAACGGATGCAATTGAGTTGTACACACAATTTCTACTTCAATATCCGGGTAGTATGTATGCAGCTGATGCTCGTAAGAAACTCCGATTACTGCGAGGTGACGGGTTGAACTAAAATAGTCAGTATTTTAGGGGAGGTAAAATTTAAAGAAGAGCTCCGCATTGGTCCATTAGATAGAGTCTGTCATCGGCTTGAGCATTGGCGCTTTTAATTATCGGACTGCTTCTTATAAGGTAGATGGTTTATAAAAGGGTGTAAAATTGTTAGGTACGGTTCTGGTTTTATAGCAAAGTGAAATATCATATAATCTTTGCATTGTAGGATAAACAGCCACTATTTTTAAAAAAATCCGTTGACGGAATTTTTAATTGAAATAATTGATCCGTCGAAAAAATCATTCATCCACAAACAACAGCAATACTAGTAGGTCTAATAGCTGTACCGACTGGCAATAATAGAGCGCATATGATAGACTAAGAAGTAAATAGAGAAGAGACGTTCTTAACTAAAAAAGTAGCAACATTGTCTTCCTCAATTTTACCAGTCTACTTAAAAAAGGCATTTCAAATGACAATAATATGGGGAGCTTTCTCCGAGATATGAGTTCATATAATTCCTCTTATTTCGATGCACGAATCGAAAAGGAAAACACACTATGCGGTATTAAAAAAACAAAAAGTAAGAAACAGGCCGAAGTAACCGTTGCAATAGTTTAGCAATTACAGTGATTTTATTCAATTAATATATTGAGGGTAAAGCCCTATTCATTGGTTAATAGGAACTAGCTAATAGCCGCCTAATGACAAGTTTAAATCAGAACTAGTTTTGGTCGCGTTGACGAAGAAAATAAATTAGGGTCAGGTGTAAAATGCTTATTGAAAAAATCATCCATTTCATCTTTCGTAGATTTACTTATTTTCGAAGACATTTCATCAATGGCTTTCCATCCTATAGCGTAAGGAGGCGTATCAAATAAAAGTTGATCGCCTTTACAATGTCCGAATATTTGGTACTCTTCAGATTCTGATATAGGTGAACCATGTACAACACAGTGTTGATAAAGCTCATCTTCGAAACTAAATGTTGATTGCATGTTTTCAAGCATGGCTGGTCCCAAATATTGTTGAATTTTTAACATGGACTCCTCAGATATTTTTTGATAATGTTGATGGGCGCAATTCATGCATATGGCATAGTCAATAATAACATCTTGCGCTTTGTGACCAAGATAATTTCGAAAGACCTTTTCTACGAAATAATCTATTTCACCATTCGAGAAGTCTACTTCACATTCAATACAATTGGTAAATGGCGTGCCGGTATTAAATGAATACAAAACTTCAGGAATGTCTATTGTCTTTTTCTCCATGGTCAAGATTAGTCTTAGAAATAGGAGAATACAAATGAAAAACGAAAAATATAGTATGCATGCATAACAAATTTGTATATTTGGAATTAATATGAAGAGAGAAGATACTATAGACTATAACATCAAAGTAGCCTGGCACGCAATATCCCGAATGTATAATCAGTACGGACAGGACTTTGATATTACAGCATCAACAGGCTTTGTCTTATTAAATATTGATGGAGAAAACGGTACGCCGGCAACCAAAATTGCACCATTGATGGGACTTGAGGCTAGGTCTCTCACTCGCATGTTGAAGAGTATGGAAGAGAAAAAATGGATTTACCGTGAAAAAGATCCGCTTGATGGACGATCGGTAAGAATATTTTTAACAGACTTAGGAAGGGAAAAACGAGAATTCGCGCGAAATGCAGTTAAGGAATTTAATTCCCGAGTATATGAGCTGGTCTCTGATGACAAGATGAAAGCATTTATTGAAGTAACCCAAACGGTCATAAAATTGATCGATGATAAAAATTTGTTTAACAAACTAGCAGAAGAATTTATCTATGAAACGAACCATTAAGAAAGCGGCAGTTTTGGGCTCAGGAATTATGGGCTCTCGAATTGCATGTCACTTTGCAAATATTGGTCTCGAGGTTCTGCTTTTGGATATCGCTCCAAAGGAACTTTCAGATCAGGAAAAGGCAAAAGGCCTTACGCTGGATTCACCCCACGTAAAAAACCGTATTGTAAATTTGGCTTTACAAGCGGCTTTGACATCAAAACCTGCACCACTTTATGAAAAGACAAAAATGTCTTTTATTAAAACTGGAAATTTTGATGACAACCTTAAAGAAATAAAGGATTGTGACTGGGTAATCGAAGCGATTATTGAAAACTTGGACATCAAAAAGTCACTTTTTGAAAAGGTCGAAAAGTACCGCACGCCAGGAACATTAATTTCAAGCAACACCTCTGGAATTCCTATTAACTTAATGTTAGAAGGAAGAAGCGAAGATTTCCAAAAGCATTTTTGCGGAACCCATTTTTTCAATCCTCCGAGATACTTAAAGTTATTTGAAGTAATTCCTACGGTTAAGACCAACAAAGAAGTTGTTGATTTCTTTATGCATTATGGGGACCTTTTCTTAGGAAAAGAGACTGTCTTGTGCAAAGACACCCCAGCATTTATAGCTAATAGAATTGGAATATTCGCCATCATGTCGGGTATGCATACTATTGAAGAACTTGGTCTTACTGTTAATGAGGTCGACAAACTTACAGGGCCAGTTATTGGGCGCCAGAAGTCCGCGACTTTCAGAACTATGGATCTTGTCGGTTTAGACACTGCTGTAAAAGTAGCCTCCGGCCTGTATCAAGGCTTACCAAACGATGAGTCCCGAGATACCTTCAAACTACCGAAGATTGTACAAGAATTGTACGACCGAAAATGGTGGGGAGACAAAACCAAACAAGGATACTACAAGAAAGTAGTAGAAGATGGTAAAAAAGAAATTCTGGAATTAAACCTTCAGACTTTCGAATATGAATCAAAGTCAAAGGTGAAACTCAATATTCTTGATGAAACCAAGAATGAAGAGGATGTTAAAAAACGTCTTAAAATCGCTATCGAATCTTCAGGAAAAGAAGGCGATTTCTACAAAAAGACGTTCTTTGACTTATTCAAATATTGCACCTATAGAATTCCTGAAATTTCAGATGAGCTTTATAGAATTGACGAAGCAGTAGCCGCTGGTTTCGGTTGGGAAATAGGGCCATTTGCAAGCTGGGATGCCATGGGCGTTCAAGCTTGTTTCGATAAAATGCAAGAAATGGGCTACACCCCTGCTGCATGGGTTGGCGAAATGCTCCAAGCAGGTAATACTTCTTTTTACAAATTTGAAAATGGTAAAAAGCAGTATTATGACATTCCGAGTAAGTCTTACAAAGTAATTCCAGGTACTGAAGGTCTTATTTTCTTAGAAGCGTTTAAGGAAAAGAAGATTATTTGGGAAAATGATGGTGCCACCATCTTCGATATCGGTGATGGTATATTGAACATCGAATTTCATTCAAAAATGAATTCAATTGGTGCCGAAGTAATTGAAGGTATCAATACAGGTATTGCCCTGGCGGAAAAAGATTTCCGAGGAGTTGTTATTGGTAATGAGGGTCAAAATTTCTCAGCAGGAGCCAATCTGGCCATGTTGTTCATGTATGCCGTAGATCAGGAATATGATGAAATAGATATGATGATTCGTCAATTCCAGAACACGATGATAAGAGCGAGATTCTCCTCTATTCCAGTTGTTGCTGCTACTGCAGGCCTAACATTGGGTGGGGGATGCGAACTCTCTCTGCATTGTGACGCCATCCAAGCACACGCCGAAACTTATATCGGTCTTGTGGAAGTAGGTGTCGGTCTTATCCCAGGTGGTGGTGGAACCAAGGAGTTGACTTTGAGAGCTTCCGACAAGTATGCTGCGGGAGATCCAGAATTAAATAGGCTACAGGACTATTTTATGAATATAGCTACAGCGAAAGTGGCTACTTCTGCCGAAGAAGCAAGAGGCATGGATATTCTAAAACCTTCTGATAAGATCACTTTAAATCGATCAAGATTACTTGCTGACGCAAAAACCAAAGTGCTATCATTAGCCGACGCAGGATATACACAGCCGGCCATGAGAAAAGACATTAAAGTTCAGGGTAAAACGGGAATGGCCATGTTTGGAGCAGGAGTTACGGGTATGAAGTACGGAGCGTATATTTCCGAGCACGATGCTAAAATTGCTGATAAACTTTCTTACGTGATGAATGGAGGTGATTTATCAGCTCCAACATTTGTATCAGAGCAATATCTTTTGGACTTGGAGAGAGAAGCTTTCTTGAGTCTTTGTGGTGAACCAAAAACATTGGAGCGTATCCAGAGCATTTTGTTTAAGGGCAAACCATTGAGAAATTAAAAACCAAGATGAAAGACATTAGATTCAAGACGATAGACTATTGATATGAATAATTTTAAAGAGCTTCAGGTTTGGAAAAGAGGAGTAAGTTTTTGTAGGAATATCTACGAATTAACGGCATCTTTTCCAGTAGAAGAAAAGTTTGGAATTATCTCCCAAACAAGGAGATTCGTCGTATCAATTCCTTCAAATAATGCTGAGGGTGCGGGTAGAAAAATGAGCAAATATTTCTCAAGGTTTTTATCCATTTTTTTCGGATCTCAATTTGAGCGAGAAGCACCAATGCTAATATGTCCTGGGCTGGGTCTTGTAACTGAATCGAGCCTAATGTCTATCACTAGAGAATTAAATGAAAAACAGAAAATGACGTGAAAATTAAGGGATCCATTTTCCATTTGAATTGAGTCCAAAATTTAACGTTTAAAATTTAACTTCTAAAGAAATTAAAAATGAACGCATATATAGTAGCAGGATATAGATCGGCGGTAGGCCGTGCAAAAAAAGGAGGATTCAGATTTTATCGGCCTGATGATTTGGCAGCAGATGTAATACAGCATTTGGTTGGATCAATCGATGGTTTTGATGCTAAAAGAGTAGATGACCTCATCGTAGGAAATGCCATTCCAGAGGCAGAACAAGGGATGCAAATGGGAAGAATGATTTCTCTTTTGGCCTTGCCTCAGGAAGTTCCAGGAATGATTGTCAATAGATACTGTGGTTCTGGATTGGAAGCTATCGCATTAGCCTCAGCTCGCGTACACGCAGGTACCGCAGATTGCATTATTGCCGGTGGTACCGAGTCAATGTCCTTGGTGCCTATGTTAGGCTATAAGACGGCCTTAAACTGGAAAATTGCTTCAAAAACTCCAGAGTATTATTTAGGTATGGGATTAACCGCTGAAGAGGTGGCAGCAGATTATAATATCGATCGTGACGAAGCGAATCAATTTGCAGTAACCTCGCATCAAAAAGCAGCCAAGGCAATTGCCGATGGTAAATTTAAAGACGAGATCGTTCCTGTTGAAGTTGAAGAGACGTATATGGAAGGCGATAAGCGCAAAAAGCGCACCTACACGGTTGATACAGATGAGTGCGTGAGAGCGGACACAAATATGAAATCACTTTCCGGTCTTCGACCAGCATTTAAAAATGGTGGGCAAGTGACAGCAGGAAACTCATCGCCAACGTCTGACGGTGCTGCATTTGTAATGGTGATGTCTGAAAAAATGGTAAAAGAGTACAACCTCGAGCCTATTGCTCAAATGTTAGCCTATTCAGCGGCAGGTGTAAATCCTCGAATTATGGGAATTGGACCAGTTGCGGCAGTGCCAAAAGCTTTGAAACAGGCAGGGTTAAAGCAAGATGATATTGATTTGATCGAATTGAATGAAGCATTTGCCGCTCAATCTTTAGCTGTCATTAAAACATTGGATTTTGATCAATCAAAATTAAACGTCAATGGTGGGGCTATTGCTTTAGGACATCCGCTTGGATGTACTGGAGCTAAGTTGAGCATCTCTTTATTTAATGAAATGAGAAGAAGGGAAAATAAATACGGTATGGTGACTGCTTGTGTTGGAGGCGGACAGGGAGTTGCAGGTATCTATGAGTTTCTAAAATAAAAATTTAGTAACCTCAAAAGTAAAACGACCATCAAGAATGATGGTCGTTTTTTTTTGCATAAAAAAAAGTCTCTCAATAACGAGAGACTTAATAATTGTAATTCCTCTTCAGATTACATGGCTTAGAAGCTATTCTAATGCCAATTGAAGGAAACATGTTTTTTGGAAAAGGTTGTAATGAGGATTAAATAATTGGGAAGGAAATCCTTAAACATTTGTGAGTGAGTAATGCAGAACTAAGAATTTTCTCCTCCCCAATTAACCATCAACCTAAGACAATCCTTTCAGAATTGAGATACTAAGTTAAACGCTTTGATCAACTGGTTTTTAAGTTGTGGAGGTATAGAGAGAATTCCATAACTCTTATAGTGCTATTAGTCAACAAGTTATAAAAGATATATTTTTGAAATTTACACTAAAGAGGGGAGAACAAATACCATGTTTTGGGTAGTTAGGTCAATTGGATAATATCGTTCTTCAAAGCATACTTTACTAGACTAACTGCATTCTTACCGTTTGTCTTTTTCATAATGTTCTTCCTGTGGGTGTGTATTGTTTGTTCGCTCAAAAACAACGCTAACCCGATTTCTTTCATGGTCATTTCCTTACAAATCAGTTCAAGAACCTCTACTTCTCTTTTAGTAAGTGATATTTTTTGGATAATATGATCTCTGCTCTTTATTACTCTTTTGTGAAGTGCCTTAGAAACGATTTGATTATAATAAAAATCGTTGTTGAGAATATAGGTGATGGCTTGATATACCTCTTCGGGCTCTGAGTCTTTTAATAAATAGCTGTGAACGCCTATTTCAATGAGTTCAGAAATTATCTCTAATCCATCATGTGATGAGATCATGATGATTCTACTATCGGGAAAAGTAGAAAGAATTTTTTTAGCTGTTTCCCAACCATCCATGATTGGCATTTCAAGATCGAGAAGAACAATATCGTAATGTTCTTTCTTTAGCTCTTCGAGAGCTTCCTTTCCATTACTGCAGGTTTTGGTCTTCTTTGTTTCCTCAAAACTTTGAACAATCAATTCCATTCCTTTTCGAAAAAGGGCATGATCGTCTACAAGTAGAATACTTAGCGCTGGTTTCATACATTACTCACTTCAGTGGTGAAGTTAGAAAACTTCAACGGAATTATAACTATTCGCGCTATTGGTCTGTTTTAATCAGGTGAAGAAGATTACAATATTATTTTTTATGGCAGTGATAGTTTCATGCCATCCTGAAAAAAACCAAAAAGTTGATTTAGAAAAATTTCAATTTGAAACTACTGATGGATCAGAGTTGTATTTTGGTAATGTTCGAAAGTCTAACTATTTCGTCGAAGAAATGCCAGAAGCAGGAATAAACCTTTACGCTTCTAAAAACTTTAGAAACAGTTTACTTTCAAATAAGATCATCCATAATTGGCGCACGGATCAGGCGTATCTTCAAATAAATTATCTTGATGAGGAAAGAAATAAATTATATTTCTTAAACGAGCAAGGAGAAATATTAAACTTGAATTTAATTGACCTTAACTTTCGAGATCAAACCAAAGCAGCCTTAATTGTTTATAATCTTATTTTGGATGAACAGCCTCTGTTTGTTGACCAAGACATGAAGGACACATTAATTTTTGACAAAGAAAATTTCAGAATAACGTCTTTCGACTATTTGCGGTTGACAGAAAATAGATAAAGCTCAATCTTATGACTTCATCACTTAAACAGGAAACCTCTTATTTAAAATAAGAAGTCCCCCATTAAAACAACCAAAAGATAAAATGAAAAAAACAGTATTAATAGCCTTCTTTTTAACAATAGGAATTAGTGCGATTTCTCAACAAAAATATGCTTGTACTTCGGATGAGCTGGCATTTTATGGTAATGACTTATTGAGCTACTATGACGATAATGTGCTTAAAGGAAAAGTTGAATTTGAGTATAACTATGATGGTCTCAAATTACAATTTGCGACGAAGGCGAATCTGGACGAATTTAAGAAGAGCCCAAAAAAATATTTGCCCGAATATGGAGGCTGGTGCGCAATAGCCTTGGCGAATGGTTCTTTGGTGCAACCCGACTTCAACCATTTTAAAGTACAAAATGGTGAGCTTTTGTTTTTTGAGGTACGTGCTTTTTTTAATGGGAAAACAGCCTGGGAAAAGGATCCAGATATCAACAAGATTGTTGCGGATAAAAAGCACGCACAAATTTTCAAGACAAACTAAGCCTTCGCTTTAATAAGACGAACTTTGGTTTTAACTTCATTAATTGTTTCTTTTGAGAGCTCCATGAATATTCGGAAGCTTTCATTGGCCTCCAGCTCTTCATTGATTAACATCTCAAATGCTTTGTTTTGGGACTGTTGGATTTCTTTTACTTTCAATGCGCCATCGTGAACAGTCGTTATTTTTGGAAGCTCCTTTTTTATATCCATCAAAACCTTATAAAACACATCCACACGGTCTTTCTTTTTCTGCTTTTGCCATCTAGACAAAGAAATTAACGCAGAAACGATAGCGACAATGATGGAGAACATTACGCCGACCAGCTCTGCGTATCTTTCGAGAAATCCAGGCTCATCTCTGTCTAGATAAGTCCGGGCACCATTATGTAACGGAAAACTCAACCTAGTTCTGTCGAAACCCTCATCAAGTCCCGCATATATTAAAGGACTAATCTCTTCAAATTCCTGCTTTTCCCTAAAAATAGTCCGGATCATATCATTGATAGGCGTATCCCTCATTCCTGATCGACAAACTAGAACGGCATCAGAGGTTATCGTTAAGACAGGTTTTTCTGTAAGAGAACCGTAAGTGCTCTGTGGGATGATGTAGGGTTTTACTTTGGGAAATTTTAATGAAATACCTTCGACCGTGGATCCTCTTCCATAGCTATTGATATCGTCAAAGGAATAAAGTTTGAATTTTTCCAAGCCAAGCAGAAAATTATTGGGAAGAATGTCGCTAAAGCCGGCAATAATATCATAATTATCAAATGGATTGTAAGTGATTTCTACTCGACTAGTATCTACATTGAAAAAATCGAACAACTCTAACATAAACCTGTAAGAACCAGAGCCGGGGGTACTCATAAATATTTTTCTATCCTGAACAAGTTCTTCAAACGAACTGGGCGAATAGGAATCACTATGAAAAATGTGAAGTACTTGAGGATAAAAAACAAGAACGGAGTTCACCCCCTCTTCAAAAGGAATATTATTTTCAATAATGGTAAAGTCAATTTTCCCTTGAGCGACGCTATCTATATTGGCGACAGATCCGTCACCAATACTTAAAACAATATCTACATTATAAAAATTAGCTTCGAGGACTTTTTCAATAGTTTTCGAGATCTGACCTATTGGCTCATCAGGTGAGTAGATTAGCGTATATTCAATTTTTGTTGGGTTACAAGAGTTGAATAAAAGACAGATAATTAACGCTGAAAATAAAGCACTTATTGATTTCATGGAATAAACGTTTCATTAATATTATAGAAAACAGGTCAATAGTCGATTGAAAAAATGTCTTTTATCAGACATGATTAGGGACCTTTTAAAAAGTGCAAGTATTCGACATTGGGTAAGAACTTTAATATTATTTGAAGGAGACCCTATCACTTGCTTGAGCACGGATATATTTTTATATTTTGAATTAGCTTTGCGTACCTTTTACATACCATTCAAGAATCTCTCAAATGAGTAAGTTTCCTTTTAAGTCCAAACTAAATTATCGCTTTGATAACTTTCTATCGAAAGGCACATTAGCGATGATTGCAGGTCTAGGCTTGTTCACGCTAATATTTATACTTTTTTTCGCGGTTTGTTTGTTGCTATTTGGGCTTCATCCTAACGCTGATACGAATTTTGATATTACCGAATCAATCTGGGTGAATATGATCCATGTTTTGGATCCGGGAGTCGTTGGAAACCACATGGAAAATTGGCCATTCAGAGGCTTTATGTTATTAGTGACATTATTGGGTCTGGTTATCGTCTCAACATTGATAGGTTTGATATCAAATGGAATACTCACTAAAATTGATGATCTAAGAAAGGGAAGATCTTTTGTTATTGAAAAAGATCACGTACTAATTCTTGGCTGGTCATCAAAGATATTTACCATTATTTCAGAAATAGTCATTGCAAATGAAAACCAGAAGCGAGGAGTAATTGTAATTCTTGCGGACATGGACAAAGTCCTTATGGAGGATGAGATCAGAGATAAAGTAGGAAATACTGCCAATACGGCTGTTATCTGCCGAACGGGAAATCCTATAGACGTTCATGACTTATATATAGCCAACCCATTCGACACTAAATCCATTATTATTCTTGATAAGGATAATGAGAACTCTGATTCACAGATAATCAAGACTATTGTAGCTATTGTCACCAACCCTGCACGCAGGGAAGGGCCGTATCACATTACGGCAGAGATGGAAAACAAGAAAAATTTGGAAGTGGCTAAAATGGTGGGCAAGGATGAAGTTGAATTAATTCTTTCGGATGAGATTATCTCTAGAATTATGGTTCAAACTTCTCGTCAATCTGGATTGAGTGTTGTTTACATTGAACTTATGGATTTTGGTGGGGACGAAATATATTTTGCCGAAGAGGATTCTCTCGTTGGTAGGACTTTCCGTGAAATTCTATTTGCTTATAACGATACAGCTATCATGGGTCTTCAGTTTGCCGATGGACATGTGGAAATTAACCCACCAATGGATACAATATTTAAGCAAGGCGACAGGGTAATTGGCATTACAGAAGATGATGATACAATAATTCCAAACACACTTCCAGGGATGAAAATGGAAGAAAATCAAATTGTCTATACTGAACCAGACGAACAAAGGGAAGAAAAGATACTGATTGTGGGCTGGAACGACAGGGCTAAATACATTATCAAGGAACTAGATTATTATGTACCAAAAGGGTCTCATGTTAAAGTTGTGAGCAAGTTTGATGATGCTGCCAAAACAGTTTCCAAGTTGGAAAAAACGATGGATAATATTTCTCTAGAGTTTGAGGTGCTAGACACCACCGATAGAGAAACACTCCAAGAAATGGATCTTGGTCAGTATGATTACATCATACTTTTGTGTTATCAAAATTATTTTCCAATGCAAGAGGCTGATGCACAGACATTAATCACCCTCTTACATTTAAGGAACTTCACTGAAAAATTTGGCATTACCTACAAGATAGTGAGTGAAATGCTAGATATCAGAAATAGGCAACTGGCTGATATCACGAGTGCGGATGATTTTATAGTGAGTGACAAGCTTATAAGTTTGTTGATGAGTCAGGTCTCAGAAAACAAATTTTTGATGAGAGTTTTTGAAGATCTGTTTGATGCAGATGGCTCTGAAATCTATATTAAACCAGCGAAAGAATACGTGAAAATCGGCGAGCCTTTAAACTTTTACACCATACTGGAATCAGCCGCTAGAAAAAACGAAGTGGCTATTGGTTATCGTGTAATTAAAGAATCTAAAAACGCAGATAAGGGTTACGGTGTATACGTAAATCCTAAAAAATCAGATACTTTCACATTAAGTGCTGAAGATAGAATTATTGTGTTGTCAGAAGATTAAAATCAGATGTTTTGAAGACCTTCATATAATTTTTGTCATTGCACAATAATATAAACCCCGGTTAGAGCTAAGGAGGTTTTCCAAGAAGCGAAGAACACTAAATTTTACGAAACATTGGGCGCTTGAGTGTAGCTAAGAACGGTAGTCTTTATTTCGTGATACCTCCTTGTTTCATGGGGCTTTAAAACTAAATACCAATACAAAGTATGCACTTCATCTTTTTTGCGTGATTATCGTTGACCTTTAGGTAAAGATAATATCTCGTTAGTTCCTTAATTGTAGTTTGTGCAGTCACTAAAAACGTATAACTTTCTTATGAGCTTAATGAGCTGAAGTTTTTGTAATCCAAACTCTATGATAGGAAAACGATTTTTAGATCAGCTGCTTGCAGTCAACAAAAAAACAACATAAAAAATGAAAGAGTCAAAGACCCCAATCGACAATTTTTTGGGGCGCATTAGCGCCAAAGATCCCAATGAAAAAGAATTCTTACAAGCAGTAGAAGAAGTAGCCGAAACGGTAGTCCCATTTATGCTGGAAAATGAGAAGTACAATGATCAAGGGCTGTTTGCAAGAATGTGTGAACCTGAAAGAGTCATTATGTTCAGGGTTCCGTGGCAGGATGACGCAGGGAATGTTCATGTAAACCGCGGTTTTCGAGTACAAATGAACTCCGCATTAGGCCCATATAAAGGAGGCCTGAGGTTTCATCCCACAGTGAACTTGTCTGTATTAAAATTTCTTGCATTTGAACAAGTCTTTAAGAATAGCCTAACGACTCTTCCTTTAGGAGGCGGTAAGGGAGGTAGCGACTTTGATCCCAAAGGAAAGTCTGATAGAGAAGTGATGCGCTTTTGCCAAAGTTTCATGACTGAACTGAGTAGGTATATAGGACAGGACACAGATATTCCTGCTGGAGATATTGGTGTAGGTGCGCGCGAAATTGGCTTTATGTATGGGCAATACAAACGGTTAAAAAACGAATTTACTGGAGTTCTTACTGGCAAGCCTTTGGAGTATGGAGGAAGTCTCGTTAGAACGGAGGCTACAGGCTATGGTGTCGTCTATTTTAGTCACGAAATGCTCAAATTAAAGGGAGAGCAAATGGAAGGAAAAGTTTGCGCAGTTTCTGGGTCTGGCAATGTGGCCCAATACACCATTGAAAAATTACTGGATTTAGGTGCAAAAGTGACGACTGTTTCTGATTCACAGGGTTGCATTCACGATCCTGCTGGTATCGATGCGGATAAGCTGGCGTTTATAAAGGACTTAAAGAACAACAGGAGAGGGAGAATTTCGGAATATGCAGATAAGTATACCTCGAGTAAGTTTCATAAAGGTGTTACACCTTGGAACTTCAAGGTTGATCTCGCCTATCCTTGTGCCACTCAAAATGAGCTCTCGTTAAGTGATGCACAACATTTATTAGACAATGAATGCATAGGCGTATTTGAAGGTGCTAATATGCCAACAACTGCAGATTCGATCAGATTATTTAGAAAACACAAAGTTTTATTCAGTCCAGGTAAAGCATCAAATGCAGGAGGTGTTGCGACTTCAGGGCTCGAGATGGCTCAAAACTCTCAGCGAATGAGATGGTCAAGCGAGGAAGTAGATACAAAATTGAAATCCATAATGATTGAAATCCACGAGAGCTGTGTGAAATATGGGAAAACGGAAGGGGATGATTATGTCGACTATGTCAAAGGAGCTAATATAGCGGGCTTTGTAAAAGTTGCAGATGCTATGTTATCTCAAGGAATTGTGTAAAACAATGTCTACTATAGGGTGAGGTTTTAATCACTCGCCCTATATTTGTTTAAATTTTAACAGAAAGAATATGTTAATGCTAGGAATAATTCTCGTTTTGTTTGTCACGGCGATAATATGCCCAATGATTTTACCAAACGAAAAGGTGAGCTCTCACAAGAAAGATCACCGTTAAAACAGGTTAAAGAGGGTTCTTAATCCTCTTTTTCTTCACTTGCTTTTCTAAAATCGACGAAAGAAATTGCTGCTCCAAAAGCAACAAGCACGATCACGATATTTACAAATAAATCCACTCCTGAGGTAATTGCTGGGTTTGTTATATCCATAACTCTAATTTTTTAGCTAAGATAAAAGCTATCAATGAAAATTATCGCTTTAGCTTAAATTAATCACGGAATATTGTTTGCGGCCATTCGGTAGATGGACTGCTAATATGCAGAAAAAAAAACAGCCCTTAGCGGGCTATTTATAATTTTTTTAAATTCATGTGGCTCCTTAGGTTACACTAGCTTATACTAAAGAACCGTACAATACTTACGAGGAAGTCAGCAATAGATTGAGCAACAGGATTACCTGCTCCCCTACCAACGACATATAGTACGAAGAGGAAGTAGAGTGCTAATAGTAAAGCAGCCTTGCTTTTTGTTATGTATTTTCCTACTACGAAGATTCCTAGTACCACAACAGTTAATAACCAAAGGAGTAATCGAAGCTCACTACTCAAATCCACTACTTCAGGTGGCATGTATATTGGTCCGTAGATTAAGGTGAAAATGAATAGGGGAAGACCAAGTGCAAAACAGATATCAAATATATTACTTCCTAGAGCATTTGAGATGGCGTCATCATATTGTCCTCTCTGCGCATCTTTCATTGAGATAATTGTGTCAGGGAAACTGGAAGCGGCAGACGCCAAGATTAATGCCACGAACATAACAGGAATACCTAAACCTTCAAATGTCCCTAGACCTTTAATCGTGTAAGTATCAGCCCCAATCCATTCGCAAGCAAGAACAAGGAAATAACATACAAGGGCGATACAAAGTGTGGCGAAAATTAATAAGGTCCACGCATTACTGTTTTTAATTTTGTTGGCACCTATAAAAACTCTTTTAAGATCGAGTGTGATTAAGGCTAAAAGAAAGGGCTTTTGTTGGCTTTCTTCGTTATTGAAGTCTTCCTCTGTGATATGACTTTCTTCCAACATCTCGGTACGCTCTTTTTTGTCCATTGACCAGAACATGAATATGATATATGCCACATACACGAGCATTAACAATAGGCCGTGGTACCAGTCTAATTGAGAGCCGCTAATTAGAACAATGAAGATCAATTCGGCAATAAGCAATGCCAAGCCGTCTCTCCACATTACTTTTTTGGATACTTCTACACGCTTGGTCAGTCCCATGCTGATAACGGCGATAACTGCGACAGCAGGGATTACCATACTGTTGAATATTGCGGAACCAGCAGTAGTACCGATACCTCCAGAAAACCCCTCGGCATCTTTCATTATAAACAAAAAGAAGAATGAAGTGAACACTTCGGGCATGGAACTGGCCACAGCATTTATGGTGGCTCCTCGAACTCCGTCTGAAAGATTACGCCCAATATATTCCGATGCAGTCATGAAACCGTCTCCGGCTCTCCATATGACGAGGCAACACATGGAAATGAGTATAAGCGGTATTAAGATACCCATAGGTTAAAGATCAAAAAAAATAAATAAAATCTAAAGCTGGATTTCGGGACGAAGATACAAATTATATCGACAAATTGCTGATTTCTGCCCATGAACGATCGATTTCTTGTATATTTCAACCTCATTTACAGATTGGTTATCGTTGTTCTAGAACTTCGTTTAGCTCATTTAACCTGTATAATTCGAGGATCACGATCCAGGCGGTTATTCGTTAACAAATTGCGGCGCAGTATATCAAGTGTGGTTGATGCAGTCCCCAGGAAAAGAAGACAAGAACTTTACAGCTCGAGCGTCTAACTCATTTAACAATAACCAGTGCTAAATTAACCATTTGAGTTGTATGAAGCTACCTCCTTCTAAAGAATGAAGGATAATGATTTCAAACCTTACAATTAAGTGATTTCCACTTTTCCCTTTTGCGACAGGAGTTAAATGCATTTTGAAACTTTTTTTGCGCTTATTTTAGTAGAAGGATATGGAAATCTAGGTGATTCGGTTAAAGAGAGATCTACATATAAGATATTAATCGGTTGGCTTTCACAATCTCCTACAAATGTTATATGGTTATCTACTCATATTCTTAGGGTTCTTAACCGTAAGAGAGAGGTGTAGCTTCAAATAATCATGAAGGAATTTCGACAATTTTCACGCTTACATAGAAGTCAAAGGTGTGCTTCTCTTTCAATATCCTTCTTAGACCGGAAAGGGTATTGGGGTTTAGTTGTAGTTACAATCAACTCGAAAGGTCTAGGAGCCATTTATTTGGAAAACGCTAAGCTCTGATCAAAAGGAAGCTGATTTGGATAATTTTAACTGATTATACAATCAAATTCGAAGACGACTAAAAATCTAAGTTCGACTAGTAAAGTATCACTTTGTAGCGGAAACTAAAGGAAATCGTTTTTGAGCTGTTAATGTAGTTTTCTCCTCAAGCTGGCCGGCTTGCGAACGGCTATTCTTTATTAAGGACTAGTTCTTTTTCATTGTTAAAAGCATCGTACCGAAAAAACGAACCGGTGAGTTGTCGTACCGTAAAGGATCGTCTACCGTAAAATTTCAAACAGCTCGATAGTCCTGTCATTCCGGTCAATCAAAGAAAGTCTCATCAAGGTCTAAATGAACTAGCTTAAAATGCTTATTATTTATCAGTCGAAATCAGGGTAAAAAAAATAAAGAACAACCGTGAGCAAAAATGGAGCAGGCACTTATCTCAATAAAAAATCTACCGATATGAATACGAACGTTTGAGGGCTAATGGAAAAATGAATTTTGTCTAATTTCAATTTGAATAATTCGTAGAAGTAAGGACTCAAGCCTTTAGGAAAAGCGGACATCAGATAAAAGTTGCAAGAATAGGGAATCGTTGGTTTAATCTTTTTTTGGTTTTACTCCTCATTGATATGTTGAACAAAAAGCAATTCTCCAACCTCTGTCCTAATCACCTAATTGAATTTTATTGTTAGAAAATCGAACGAATAAGTTTCAACCTCTAGAGGAGAGCATTTAACTTCGTTTAATATTATTTTCTATTTCACGAACAACCTTAAATTATGTATATCAATCTTTCCGGATTAAATATTTTGGTGACAGGAGCGAGTAGAGGAATTGGGAAAGCCTTAGCAACGAAGCTTGCGGAGGCTGGGGCGTCTGTGGCAATTCATTATAACAAAAATGTACGTGAGGCAGAAAATCTTGCACATATCTTGGGTAATGAATCCAAAGCTTTTCAAGCAGACTTATCTAAGCCCGAAGAAGCCGGTAAACTTTTCGAGAGGGTAATCTTGGAAATGGGGAGTGTCGAAATATTGATTAATAATGCTGGAGTGGCAATTCCTTCTAAAATTGATGCTTCGGAAGACGCTTGGCTGGCTGCATGGAATCAGACGATGATGATCAACCTAACAAGCGCAGCGATTCTCTGTAAGAAGGCAATAGATCATTTTATTAAAAGAAAATCTTCTGGAAGAATAATTAATATCAGTTCCAGAGCGGCGTTCAAAGGAGATCAAGCAGAATATTTGGCTTATGCAGCTTCCAAAGCTGGATTAGTATCTTTAACAAAGTCTATTGCCTCTTCCTTTGGAAAAGATGGTATTAAAGCTTTCGTTGTAGCACCAGGATTTGTGCGAACAGATATGGCAAAAGACTTCATGGATCAGTATGGAGCTGCGCATGCGACCAATGATATTGCTCTTGAGCGACTGACCGAGCCAAAGGATTTGGCGCCATTAGTCACATTTATAGCGAGTGGTATGGCCGATCATTCTACGGGCGCAACTTTTGACATTAATGCTGGTAGTTACATGCATTAGATAAAAGTTCATAACTTTAGATAACCACATCCCTTAAGATTATGACAAATATTGAAGTTTATTTGAAATCAATGATAGCCTTGGCCATGTCTGACAATTCATTTGATGACGTAGAGAAAGAATGGATTTACAGCATTGGGAAAGTCAACAATATCGGATCTGATGTAATTGATAAGATGATTATTGAACACGCGTCTTCAAAAAAAGACCTTGAAATCTCCTTTACAGCACTAACCCAATCAGAGAAATTTGAATACCTCTACAACATTCTTCAATTGATGAAGGTCGATAGTAAAGTTTTTCTCGCAGAGATTAAATATTGTGAATTACTCGCGGAAAAGCTTGGTTATGATCCTAAAGTCGTGAAAAAACTGTCTTCTCGCATTTATAGCGATCCTTCCATTAGATCGGATTTGGCGTTGCTTGAAGAACTTTCTCAAAAGTATCTGAAGTAGATTTGTAAAGGTCTTCGCAGAAATCTATCTTTAGTCTCTTTTTATCCACACTCCTATCAAAATTATGAGCATAAAATCACAACTCAGTACTTTGATCCAGCTAGCCAATGTAGATGGTGATTTCGCAGGTGAAGAAAAACAATTAATCATGATGCTTGGGAAAGCCAATGGTCTTTCTGAAGATGATGTGATGGACCTAGTGAAAAATCCTGAACCACTTCCCTCATTGTCTACTATGACTGAGGAAGACAGATTTGAATACTTGTACAATATTGTACAATTAATGAAAATCGACAGTCAGGTTTATTTAAGCGAAATAAAATATTGTGAAGAGCTAGCAGAAAAATTAGGCTTTAAGAGAAGTGTAATTTCTGTATTATCTTCGCGAGTATTTAGCGACCCATCAATTACTTCAAATAGAGAAGCTCTCAAGCGAGTAGTTAAAAAACACAGTATTTAATCAAGGGGCTTCAGCCCTTTTTTTATGAAACACCAACCGAAGATCGACTGGCATGAATTTCCACCAATAGATACTGGTCGATTTCAATCGTCTCTAGTGCATTTTATAAAGGCAGCAGGATATATTGCTGCGGTTGATAAGCTTTTTTCGAAGGAAGATAAAAAAGATAAGCTAACCTGGATACCGGGTTTTCAAAGGCTGGCAGGCTCGTGGATACAAGGCGAGCATCTCTTTAGACTATCCTTAGGCTTGGAACCTTATGCCATTTTCATAGTAGATGATAAGGTGAATGTGTTAGACTCCATTTCGCTTGATAATCTAACGTCCGGCAAACTCTTGCTTTGGCTCGAAGAACAAATTGGCAAGCAAGGTTTAAATGCTGCAGACTTGGAGATTTCAAACTTGGAAAAAACAACTTTTGCCCCAAAGGAAGAAATAGATGGCTCAGCATGCGCTGCAGTACTCCACAATTCTTTTGTGACACTACGAGAATTCAAATATCATTTTTCTAATAGTTCAGATGTATTGGTAGATTCTTTCACTTTGAATCAAGACTTGATTCTGACAATCAAGGATTCTGGAGATGCGGAAACAAACACCTTAGTAAAACTTGGCTTGCAATTGCGAAATGAAGGTCATCCTTATCTTTTCGTCAAAACGCAACCATTCGTTAGTGTGGAGCAGATGGCCAATGGTCAAGATGGATGGAAGTGGGTTGAGGATGACTGGACGGGTGCCTATTACTCCATAGATCAGTTACTTTCAGAAACAGGAGAAGTAATGGCTATGAGTTTTTACCTTCAAGTTACAGAGCAGCTACTCAAGGCCTTGAAGGGATAACCGACGAGAATCAATCCCAAAATGATTTTCGAGTTTTGCCAAGAACTCGTCCTCATTCGAAATATCCAATTCTTCTACCTCTCCATCGAGCATGAGTTTAAGCTTTCTCGTTGTGAGTGTAATTCTGCCATTGGGAAAAAGCTGGGTTATGAATTTATTCCGAGTGAAAGGGGAGGCTGGTGAATCTTGATGATAGTTGCAACCCTCCAAAAACTGGATGAATCCTTTTTCCTTCGTGGTAAAACGGTACTTTGGTTTATACTGTGAATTATCTGACGATTCTTTCAAGACCCAACGACTATCAGGATCGTGATCGAATCGAAAATACCGAGTATAATCCACCTGTGGGGTATTTAAAATGATTTTTTTTGGTTGTATGATAAGGTCACCAAAACCAACATCAACCAAGTAATGCTGGCTTTCAACATTCACAATGATGATCATGTGGTCAAAGTCATCGCTCCAACCATCTTCATTTTTGACTTCAGCAGACGCATACCAGCAATTGAACCCGAGAGACTTGAGTAAGTGAAGAAATATTCCATTGAGTTCATAACAAAACCCACCTCTGTTATTCATGACCTTATGGAAAATTGAATCCACCTTTAGTTCGATTCTTTTATGATAATGAATATCCAGGTTCTCAAAGGGGATTTTTAGCAAATGCTGACGATGGAGTGGATATGCCAGTCGCAACTGTGCCACCCTTGCCGGTCATACCGTGCCACTTTTGAGCCTCCGTTTGCCGATCGCGACTATGCCCTTTTTGGATGAGTTTGCCGGTCGCAATTGTGCCAATTAAAGACTGACTGTGTCGGTGGCAACAGTGCCAATTTTCATGATATTTTCTAACTCGTCAATTAAAAAATTGACGATGGCAG
>Ga0208770_1000029_pt1 | contig 105274 bp, 112 predicted proteins | sample AntAceMetag02UK9_FD_184771 | JGI IMG/M metagenome (GOLD analysis project Ga0208770, IMG submission 184771) | Saline lake microbial communities from Ace Lake, Antarctica - Antarctic Ace Lake Metagenome 02UK9 (SPAdes) (version 2) | ecosystem: Environmental > Aquatic > Non-marine Saline and... | reverse complement strand
ATAATTTAAAATTATCACACATTTACTTATCAATTGGTATTGGAATTTTTTTAAACAGTTTTTTATTATTAATTGCTGCTAAATATAATAAATTCAATTTTATTAATTATTTTAATTATTCATTTAATTTTTTTAATTTTTATTCATTGAAAAAATTATTATTATTATTTTTAAGTTTATTTTTATTAAATTCTTTCATTCTAATTTCAATTCATTATGTTGAGCTTTCCAATTCTAATGATTTTTCTATAATTAATATAGGTTTTAGATTTACTCTTCTTATTAGTGCTTTAATTTCTGCAATTATTACATCAATGATCTTGCCTTTAATAAATGAAAATAACAATTTTACCAAAAATATTTTATTGAAACTTTTTATTATTATTTTTGCTTTTATGCTTTTTGCAATTGTTTTTATATTTTTATTATTTGATAATATTATATTTTTCTTAACTGGTGATATTAATTTAAATGTTATAATTAATATTCATTCAATATTAAGTAGTATTTTTAGAATTATTCCATTATTTGTTATGCTAGGATTTTTACTAAAATACTTTACTATTCTTAATAAAATTAATATTTTCTTAAAAGTTACAATTTTTTACTTATTGATTTATGTTTTCATACTTCAATATTTTAATGTTTCTTTAAATATAGAATTCTTATCTAGTACATTAGCTATAATCTATTCTCTCTATATATTAACTTTAATTTACTTCATTAATTTAAGCTTTAAATTTAGATTTATTATTACATTAATTACTTTGATATCTGCTTCTTCTAACTTCCTTTAATGTATTTTAACCATTATTTTATTAAAGTTACTTGGTTCTGATTCTTTTTCAACTATACTATTTTTTATTAATGAACTCTAAAAATCTATATCTATTTGGACATGGTGATTTATCTAAAATAGTAACTAATATTGTTTATCCTAATAAAAATATAAAATTATGTGGATATATAGAGGTATTAGATAATTCTTATAATTATTATTCTGCTAATCATGAATTGTCTGAAAATTTTGATATTACAAGTCTTATGACAGATGATAATTATTTTTGTATAGCGATTGGTCATAATTATACAAGAAATAAAATTTATGACTTTATAACTAAAAATTTTTCAACTACAAATTGGCTTTCTATTATATCTGATTCAGCTGATATTAAAGCTGATGTTTTAATTGGATCAGGAAGTATTATTCATGATAATGTCTACATTAATAGTGGAACTTCTATTGGTAATCATTGTATTATCAATAATAATTCTAGCATTGATCATGATTGTATTTGGTCTGATTTTTCATCTTGTGGACCCGTAGTTATAACTGGTGGTAGGGTTAAAATTGGTAGTATTTCATTTATTGGTATGGGAAGTGTAATACTTCAAGGTGTAAATGTTAGTAACAATACTGTTGTAGGCGCTAAGTCTTTAGTTAATAAAAACTGTAATAGTAACTCTATGTATTATGGTACTAGTGCAAAATTCATTAAAAATATACCTAGTGATTTTAATTATCTAGCTTAATTTTCAAATGAAAAATAAAGTAGTGTTTATTAGTTCTAGTATAATGCCACTAGATATTTTTTTATATGATCAAATCAAATTATTATCAAAAAAATATGAAATTTATTTAATAACAAATTCGCATAATTATAATAAAAAAAAATTCATTGGTATTAATGTGATAACAATCCCTTTTTCTAGATATATTAATATTTTCACTGACCTCATATCGTTAATTAAAGTTTTTTTACTTTTTCTTAATTTAAAACCTTTATTAGTTATATCTATAACTCCAAAAGGTGGTTTTATTACAGCAATGGCTAATTATTTTATAAAAATTAAGCACTTACACTTTATAACTGGTCAAAATTGGATAAATCAAAATGGTCTTAAAAGATTTTTTCTTAAATCTTTTGATAAATTTACCTTCTCACATTCTACATCAATGCTAGTGGATAGTAAATCTCAGATTAAGTTTCTGAAATCAGAAAATTTTAACATTGATAAAATTAAATTAATAAATTCAGGTTCTATATGTGGTGTAAATACTAATACCTTTTCTCCCAATAATACTTTTAAAAATACCGAAAGGAAAAAGCTAGAGATAAATAATAATCATATAGTAATTCTTTATGTAGGTAGAATTCATCGTGATAAAGGTATTTACGAATTATATGATGTTTGCAAAAAATTACGTAGTGAAAATTTTAAAATTAAACTGTTTTTAGTTGGGGACATGGAGGATAAAAATTTTTCCAAAATTATTGATAAAAATAAATCATTTATTTATTACTATAAATATAATACTTATCCTCAAAAATTTATGCAAATTGCAGATATTTTTTGCATACCAAGTTATAGAGAGGGGTTTGGTCTCAGTGTTATTGAGGCAAGTTCATGTGAATTGCCTATATTAGGAACTAATATTTATGGATTAAAAGATTCCATAGCTAATAACTATACTGGTATATTATTTAAGTCAGGCGATAGTAGTGATTTCTATAATAAATTAAAAAAACTTATAATAGATAAAGATCTTAGACTTGAATTAGGAAAAAATGGACGAAAAAGAGCTATATCTGATTTTAATAAAAAAGATGTTTTGAAATTCATTGATCTTCATATCAGGAATCTCATTAATTGATTAAGCGATATATTTTGTTATTTTTATATTATATTATTATTTTTCTAATTTTATTTGCAATTTTTCCTATAATTATAGTTGCTATATTTGCCATTATAATAATAGATAATCATAGTCCTTTCTATTTAGAAGAAAGATCTGGATTATTTGGAAAGTCTTTTGTGATTATTAAGTTAAGAACTATGAAATTAAATCATTCTAAAATACCCACTAAATTAGGTGTGTTTTTAAGGTTGCTAAAAATTGATGAGTTGCCACAAATATTTAATGTCATTTTAGGTCAAATGTCTTTAGTTGGTCCTAGACCATTGTATATGAGCTATAATGAAAAATTTTCTAATTTTGAAATTCAAAGATTAAATGTTAAGCCAGGTATTACTGGCCTTGCACAAATAAAAGTTATTGATACCAATAACTGGAGATCTAAATTTAAATATGATGTATTCTATTCTAAGCATAAAAGTATAAGTTTTGACCTCTATATTTTATGTAAAACCTTATTTTTTTATCTTAATGTTGTAATTGGTAATAAAATTATAATTGAAAATCATAATAGGTTTGATGATTAATTATGCTTCCGAATTCTAAATGGCCAGTTTATTCAAAATCTCTAGCTGATTTATCAGCTAAAATTTTACTTTCCGGCAAAGTTAATTATTGGACTGGAATGCATGGCAAAATTTTTGAAAAAGAATTTAGTAAAAAATTTAAAATAAAATATTCTGCTGCAGTCTCAAACGGATCTATTGGTCTTGAAATAGCTCTCATGGCTTTAGGTATTAAAAGTGGTGATGAAGTAATTGTAACTTCTAGATCTTATTATTCTTCAGTATCTTCAATCATTAGAGTTGGCGCAAAACCGGTATTTGCTGATATTGATTCAAAAACTATGAATATTAGTCCAATTAGTATTAATGAAAATATAACAAAAAACACTAAAGCAATAATTTGTGTACATTTATATGGCATGCCTTGTGATATGAAATTAATTCAAGATTTAGTAAAAGATAAAAATATTAAAATTGTTGAAGACTGCTCACAGGCACATGGAGCTGAAATTAACTCAATTAAGGTAGGCTCTTTTGGAGATATAGCTGTTTGGAGTTTTTGTAATGATAAAATTATTAGTACGGGAGGTGAAGGGGGTATGATCTCTACTAATAATAAAAAGCTATTCAATAAAGTATGGAGTTATAAAGAGATTGGTAAGAATCTAATAAAGATGAAGGGTGTTAATAATAGCTCTAATTTTCCATACATACATGATTTTATCGGTACAAATGCAAGAATGACTGAGATACAGTCTTTAATAGGAAGACACCAACTCAGAGAGTTAGGCAAATTTATTAAAATTAGAAATTTGTATGCGAGCATCTTAACTGAAGCTTTATCTAATTTTAGATCAATCATTACTCCAACACATGAAAAAAAATTAAAACATGCCTTTTACAGATACACAATTATCTTAAATAATAAATTCTTGAAGAAAGATTATGATAGGGAAGCCATCATGAAATTATTAAAAAGTGAAAATATTTTTTGTAATGTAGGGGGGTGTCCTTCAATATATAAAGAAAGATTTTTTATAAAAAATCAGATTAAACCAAAAAATTATTTAAGAAATACTAATTATATTGGTAAAAATTCAATATCTTTTCAGGTTGATCAAACAATTTTAAAAAAAGACTTGATTCTTATGGTAAGCAAAATAATTAAAGTAATGAATAAGGCAACTAAGTCTTAATGCTTAATTTTATCCATAAAAATCCAAATCTTAAATCATTCATAATTTTAATAAATGATCTGTGCCTAGTTTTTTTATCTAGTTTTTGTGCATTAGTTATAAGATTTGAAGACTTTTATGTAAATATAAATCAATTAATTAATTTTTTCTTTCTATCATCTGGTATTTATATTTTACTTTTTTTTTATTTTAAAATTCATAGGCAGATAAATAGATATTTTAATGAGAAATCAATTGAATTTTATTTTAAACTTCTAATTACTTATTTTATCATTCTTATAACTACAGTTTTCTTATTACACTACTTTGTAGAGTATCCAAGGTCATTTGCTATTATACAGCCATTAATATTTTTTATCCTATTTTATGTTAATAGGGCTCTTGTTCAAAAATTCTTTAATATTAAAAAAAATAAAAAAACTAATATAAGAAAAGCAATTATATACTGCTCAAGCCATGAAATTAGTAGTTTCTATAACTTAATTAATCCTAATTATAAAATAATTGCTTTTATAGTTAATTCAGATGAATTTTCAAATAGAAGTATTTTTAATATACCTATTTTGACATACGATAACTTAAATAAAATTTTATTAGATTACAAATTTGATAATTTTTTTATCAAAGAGGGCGCATTAGATATTTTTAATAAAAAATTTTTTATTTCACGGTTATTTCAAAGCAATATCCAGTTCAATGAAGTTGCGGGAGAAAATATAGGATATAGAATTATAAGGGATATAGATATTGGAGCTTTATTTTTAAGAGAAAAATCTCTTCAAAAGGTAAATTATAACTTTACTAATAAAGAAATATTAATAACGGGAGGAGCCGGAAGTATTGGGAGTGAACTCTGCAGACAAATACTTTCAAAAAAACCAAAAAAACTTATTATTATTGATATTAATGAACTTGGTTTATATAATTTAGAAAAAAAACTTTCTTTAAACTTATTAAATAAATCAGATGTTAATATTGAATATATTCTTGGTTCCATAGGAGATGAAATACTTTTAAAAAGTATTTTTAAAAGAAATCAAATTAATATCATTTATCATGCCGCAGCATATAAGCATGTACCTATACTAGAGGATAATATACTAACTGCTTTCAAAAATAATTTTAACAATACTTATATGATTGCTTCTTTATGTAATGATTACAATATTGATAGATTTGTATTAGTTTCTAGTGACAAGGCTGTAAGACCTACTAATATTATGGGGGTAACAAAAAGATTATCAGAACTATCTATAAAATATTTTCATGAAAAATTTAATTCTAAATTAACTAATACAGTATTTTCAATTGTTAGATTTGGAAACGTTCTTGAATCTTCCGGTTCAGCAATTCCATTATTTAAAAAACAAATTCTAGAAGATAGAAAAATAACAATTACTCACCCAGAAATAACAAGATATTTTATGTCAATTGAAGAGGCTGTTTATCTCATAATACAATCATCTATTGTAAGTAAGGGAGGAGAAATATTTTTATTAGATATGGGCGAACCTATTAAAATTATCGATCTTATTTTTAAAATGATAAAATTAGCTGGTTTGGAGGTTAAAAATGATAAAAATCCCAATGGAGATGTTGAGATTAAATATATCGGTCTAAGGCCAGGAGAAAAACTATACGAAGAACTATTACTAGAAGATAGCAATTCTCCAACAGAATTTAAAAATATTTATATTTCTAACGAAAAATTTTTAAAAATTGAAAATTATGAAAATATTTTTTCTCTAATATCTAAATCCATCGAAGAAGAAAACATTGTATCTTTAAAGGAATTAATTAAGGATGTTAATATAGGTTATAAAACTGATTAATATAAATTTAATATCATCTTTTCTACTAATTATTATAATTCCTAGTTTAGTAACCGGACCTTTTCTTCCTGATCTTTTTATTAGTATTATTGGAATTTTATTTTTACTTAAATTTTTTATAAATATTAAAAAAAATCAATATAACCTTAGTATAAATAAATTTATTATTTTTTTTTTTATTTTTTACGCCTTAATTATTATAAGTTCACTATTTTCAGAAAATATATTCCATTCCTTTGAAAGTTCATTATTTTACTTTAGATTTGGTGTCTTTACTTTAGCAGTACCGTATTTACTTTTGGAAAATAAAAAAATTTTAAATTATTTTTTTATTGTAGCTTTAATAACATTTTTTATTGTTTCTTTAGATGGTTTATATGAATTTATTTATGGTCACAATATATTTAATAATAAGGCATTCCTCCCAGGAAGAATTGCCGGACTATTTGGAGACGAGTGGGTTATAGGTAGTTTTTTATCTAGAATTTTACCAATAATGATTTGCTTATATTTAATACAACAGAATAAATATAATAATTATTTTAAATTATTTTTTATCATTACTATCATACTTTCAATAGTTACAATCTCTTTATCTGGAGAAAGAGCAGCATTTATATTTTTAATAATTAGTATTCTACTATATTTAGTTTTATTTTTAAAAAATTATTTCTTAAAATTTAAAGCATTTGGTATCGTTTTAATATTATTTTTATTGGCTATTTTATCTTCTCCTTTTATGATTGAAAATTCTAAAGATAGAATATTTGATAGTATGAGGGTTCATACTTCTCTTGATCTTAATAAAAATCATTATTTAGCCTATTATAATTCTGCTTACGAAATGTTTTTAAATAAACCGATACTTGGTCACGGTCCTAAGTCATTCCGAATAAAATGTGATGATTTTAAAAATTACGATATTGGATGTAATATGCATCCACACAATACTTACTTACAATTATTATCTGAAACCGGATTTTTAGGTTTTATTTTCATTTTTAGTTTTTTTATTTATATTTCTATCAATTTATTAAAAATTCTACTTAAAAAAAATATTACTAACTATGATTTGTGTAAATTTTCTATTTTAATTAGTATTTTTATAAATATATTTCCTTTTGTTCCCTCAGGTAGTTTTTTTAATAATTGGACTTCTGTAATATATTTCCTTCCTTTGAGTTTTTATTTATATTTAATAGAAAATAAAAAATATATGATGAAACAACAGTAATGAATATATTATTAACAGGATATGCGGGATTTATTGGTTTCCATTTAACCTTAAGTTTAATTAAAGACAAATCTATTAAAAATATCTATGGTTTAGATAATCTCAACAAATATTATGATATAAATTTAAAAAAAAACAGACTAAAATTATTAAGAATTGCTGACAGTCAAAATAAATTAATAGAATTTAATTTTGATATTAAAAATCATAAAAAATTAAATAACACATTTAAAAATATTAAAATTGATGCTGTGATCAATTTAGCAGCTCAAGCAGGAGTAAGATATTCTTTTATTAATCCAAAATCTTATATTGATACAAATATAGTTGGTTTTTTCAATATTCTTGAATTAGTTAAAAATAAAAAAATTTTAAAACTAATATTTGCAAGCACCTCCAGTTCATATGGTTCTCAATCCATAACTCCTTACAAGGAAGATTTAATGAATAATACTCCTCTTCAGTTATATGCGGCTACTAAAATTAGTAATGAAGTAATGGCTCATTCTTATAGTCATTTATACGGTTTTAAATCAACAGGATTAAGATTTTTTACTGTTTATGGACCATATGGTAGACCAGATATGGCTATATATAAATTTACTGATGCTATTTATAAAAATAAAAAAATTGACTTATATGGCTCTGGAAAAATGCTAAGAGATTGTACTTATGTTGATGATATAGTTATAGGCATTATTAAGACATTGAAAAATAAAACTACTTCTAGAGATTATAATCATAATATTTATAATATTGGATATGGAAAACCTGTAACTGTAAAAACTATTTTAAAAGAAATCGAGAAGAATACTAATAAAAAAGCTAATATTAGAATAACTCCTAAACATAATTCAGAAATGGATAAAACATATTGTTCTACTATTAAATTTAATAAAAAATTTAATTTTAAAGCTAAAACAGATATAAATGTAGGTCTAAAAAAATTCAACGATTGGTATAAATCTTATTATCTTAAATAATCATTCATGATGTCAAATAAAAAATTACTTAATATTTCAGATTTAACAAGAATAGATTTTGATACTATTTTAGAATATTCAAATTATTTAATAAATAAAGACTCAGTTGAACTTAAGGGTAAGAGTATAGGTTTATTATTTGAAAAATATTCCACAAGAACAAGAATTTCATTTCAAGTTGGAATAAAACAACTAGGTGGCAATCCAATTGATTTGAGATTCGAAGATCTAAATATTCAAAGAGTAGAGTCTTTTGAAGATACTTTTAAAATTTTTGGTTGTTATTTAGACGCCCTTGTATTTAGAACAACTAGTCATGAAAAATTAATTACTGCTCATAAGCACTTTCAAAAACCTCTTATAAATGCTCTTTCAGACATTTCTCATCCCTGTCAAATTATCTCAGATTTTTATACTATTAAAGATCGATTTTCTTCATTTAAAAATATTTCAATTAGTTGGTTTGGAGATATGAATAACGTTTTATTTAGTTATTTTGAAGCTGCAAAGCTATATCCAGAAATTACAATTAACGTTTTTACGGATGAGAGTATTTATTTAAAAAATATTAATAATTTTCCTAAATTACTTAATGTGAATTTCTATTTTGAAATTGATGAGAGTGTAATTAAAAATTCTAACTGCATAATGACAGATGTTTTCACTTCGATGAATGATATGGATTTAGATGATAAAGATAAATTACTTAGTAAATTTCAAGTTAATAATGAATTAATGTCTTTTACTAAAGATAGTTGTATCTTTATGCATTGTCTTCCAGCAAATATTGGTTCTGAAGTCACCCAGGATGTTTTAAGTAGCAATAAATCTGTTACGTTAGAGCAAGCTAAGAATAGACTGATAGCTCAAAAAGGAATCTTAAAATGGTTAAATATTTAATTATTATTTTTTTTTCAATTTTTTTTATAACCGGATGTCAGAAAGAACTATTATTAATTGAAAAATATGAGCCTATAAATAAAGATATCTTTATTTATGTTGTTCAAAAAAATATTAATTTAAATGGCGTTACTGATGGCCCTCACACTAATAATTTTTTAACGTTACTAAAATATTGGATAAATAATAATATTAAAATCAATGGATTTGATGGTTTATTAGATATTAATCTCATTTCAATCTCTTCTTCAGAAATAGTAATTGAAAATGGAATTAGAATTCAAATTGATCTTGAATTAGATTTCATAATATCTAAATCAGCACTCGATAGTAAAACTTTAATTAATTTTAAGGGTAATGAATTTGGTGAAATTTTTGGTCAATTTTCTATAAATGATAAAAATATTATGGTTAACAATGTTATGAAAAAATTAATTGAAAGATTAAGTAATAAATTATCTGAAGAAGTAAATTAGTTCTTCCAATAAAATGGTGATAAAAGTATTAGGAGTGTTAAAATTTCTAATCTTCCAAATAGCATACCTAATGATAATATATACTTAGAATAATTGGATAAGCTACTAAAGTTTCCTTCTGGTCCAATAATTTCACCTAAACCTGGTCCTACATTTGATATTGAAGTTGCTGAAGCTGATAAACATGTCACTAAATCATATCCGTCAAAAGATAATAGAAGTGCAATAAACACAAAAGATAAAATATAAACAAAGAAAAAACTGGTAACTGAATCAAAGGTCGTTTCAGGAATGCTATTCCCATTAAATTTAGATGCAAAGACTCCATGAGGTTTAATAAGTTTACGAATATGATTTTTTACAGATAAAAATAAGATTTGAAATCTAAATATTTTTAATCCTCCTGTAGTTGATCCCGCACATCCCCCAATAAACATGATTAATAAAAATAAAATTGAAGAGTAATTTCCCCAATTTTCAAAGTTATCACTTACATACCCTGTACCAGTAATTATGGATATTGAGTTAAAAGATATGGTTATAATTTTATTAAATCCTGAGCTATTAATATTTTCCCCTATAATAAAATATAAAGAAATAATTAAGATAATAATAATTGTCAGAAATAATTTAATCTGCTGATCTTTGAATAATATTAATGGATTTTTTATCGATACTTGAGCTATTAATATGAAGGGAAAACTCCCAATTATCATAAAAACTATAGATGTTAAAAGTATTTTATTGCTATTAAAGAAAGCTAAAGATTCATTATGAGTCGAAAATCCTCCTGTTGATATTGTTGTAAAGCCATGAGTAATTGCATCAAATAAACTCATTCCAAAATAGAAATAAGAAAAAATGCATATCAGTGTTAGAGAGATATAAATAATAAATATTTTTGAAACCACTAAAGAAATTCTTGGTAAAAACTTTTCATATGGATCATCTCCCTCCATGTGAAAAAGTTGCATTCCACCAACTTTTAGAAAAGGTAAAACTGAAATTGCTAAAATTATTATTCCCATTCCTCCAAGCCACTGTAATAGAGCTCTCCAAATAAGAATTCCTTTTGGCTGCAAATCTAAATCATTAATAATAGTTGATCCTGTAGTTGTAATTCCACTCATAGATTCAAATATAGCATCAGCAAAACTTAAATTTGTCTTAGCGAACATAAAAGGTATTGAGCATATTAATGCCATAACTATCCATGATATGCCGGTCAAAAAAAAAGCTCCCTTTAAATTTAATTTCATTTCTGCGTCTTTATTTATAATTATGAGTGAACCGCCAACTACAAGATAAACTATGAGCGGTACTGCATATGCCTGCCATTGGTCAGTTTTGTATATAATTTCAGTTATTAGAGGAATGCATAAAAAAAAGCCTGTTGAGCAGATAAGAAAGCCTAGTACCAATGATATTGGTTTGAAATCAAACATTTAATTTAATTTAATCTAATTTTAGTGAATTTTCTTCTTTTCATAAGGACTATCAAGAGAAAATGTTGGGATATCTATTTTTACCTTATTTCCGTTACCGACGATCATTGAATAATAACCTTGCATGATTCCACTTGTAGTCTTTAAAGGAGTACCACTTGTGTATTCAAAATTTTCGCCAGGTTTAATTGTCGGAGTTTCTCCAACGACACCGTCGCCTTGAACTTGCAATACTCTACCGTTTCCATCAATAATAATCCAAGTTCTTTGACGTAAATGGAGTACCTCCACACCTTTATTATTGATGTTTACTTTATAGGCCCAAACATAATGATTGTCACCAGGCGAGGATTGATCCTCTAAAAAGTATGGGTTTACTGTAACGGTTACACCATTTGTAGTTTTCGAATACATCTCTGATGACTATATCTTAATTGCCATCAGAGAAAAACGATTAATTATTTAAAATAAACCTTGAATTAAACCATCGTCATCGAGCATTATGCTATTTGCGCTTGGAACTCTTGGAAGACCTGGCATAGTCATAATATCGCCCGTAATGACAACAATAAAGCCAGCCCCAGCAGATAGTTTAACCTCTCTTACAGGAACGGTAAATCCTCGAGGAGCACCTCTTAAAACAGGATTAGTTGAAAAACTATATTGAGTTTTAGCAATACATATTGGTAGCTTTCCATAACCTTCATCTTCAAAGTTTTTTAATTGATCAGTCACTTTTTTATCTGCACTGATATCATCAGCACGATAAATATTTTTAGCGACAGCTCTAATTTTCTCTAATAAAGGAATATCATCTTCATATTGATAATGAAATTTAGATACATCACTTGCTTCTGCAATTTTAACAACCTCTTCAGCTAACTCTTTAGTTCCTTCACTACCATTAGCCCAATGAGAGCACATAACAGCTTTCACTCCAAGTTTTTCACATCCATCAGTTATGACTTTACCTTCAGCTTCACTATCTAATGTAAAGTGGTTGATAGCTACGATCGGTTGAAGTCCAAAAGATTTGATATTTTCAATATGTTGCTCTAAATTTGCAAAACCATCTTGAACAGCTTTAACATTTTCTTTATTTAAATCTGCTTTTACTACTCCGCCATGTGATTTAAGAGCCCTAACTGTTGCTACTATAACCACAGCATTGGGAACAAGTCCAGCCTTACGACATTTAATATCTAGAAATTTTTCAGCACCTAGATCAGCGCCAAATCCAGCCTCTGTTACAACATAGTCAGCAAGTTTTAATGCTGTTGTTGTAGCAATAACCGTATTACAGCCATGAGCAATATTAGCAAATGGACCACCGTGAATAATAGCAGGATTATTTTCTAAAGTTTGAACTAGGTTCGGCATAAGGGCACTTTTTAAAAGAACTGTCATAGGGCCATCTGCCTTCACATCTCTTGCATAAATAGCAGTCTTATCTCTTTTATATGCAATAATTATATCGCCAATTCTTTTCTGAAGATCTTTAATATCTGTAGCAAGACAGAAGATAGCCATAATTTCACTGGCAACAGTAATATCAAACTTATCTTCTCTAGGAAAGCCATTTGAAATCCCACCTAAGTTTACATTAACTTTTCTAAGTGATCTATCACCTAGATCAACTACACGACCCCAAGTAATACGTCTTTGATCAATCTCTAATTCGTTACCCCAATAAATATGATTATCGATTAATGAAGATAATAGGTTATGAGCAGAAGTAATGGCATGAAAGTCACCTGTAAAATGTAAATTAATTTCTTCCATAGGTACAACTTGAGCATAACCACCACCAGCAGCTCCACCCTTCATTCCAAAACAAGGACCTAAACTTGGTTCTCTTAATGCAACAATAGATTTTTTTCCAATTTTATTTAAGCCGTCACTAAGACCTACCGATGTAGTAGTCTTTCCTTCTCCTGCTGGAGTGGGTGATATAGCTGTTACTAATATAAGTTTACCATTTTCGTTTGATTTAGATTTTTCTATAAAAGGGAAATCAATTTTAGCTGCATCATGGCCATATTGAATTAAATTGTCCTCCGGAATATTAATTTTGGCTGCTACTTCTCTAATATGAATTTTTTTAGCGGCTCTTGCTATTGCTATATCTGATTTTACTTCTGACATCTGTTGTTATCCTCTCAAACAGTTAATTTGTGGTATACAATATACCACAGTTTATAAATTTTGTTGAAGTATTTAATACCGACTTTGGTCAAAATTTCGATCTAAAAATATAGCTTATCTGTCGCATGAAAATTAAATTTCTTAAAAATTATAATAATTTGTAAAATTTTCATTTTTATTAAAATTTAATACTGATAAATTTAGATTATTATTTGTTTCTTACATTTATAAGTATGCTAAAATACCTATTCTTTAATTAATTAGGAGGACGAATAATGAGACATATTAAGTCTTTAATAATAACACTATCTTTAGTGCTTTTAACTTCTACTTCATTTGCTTCTACATTAGATGATGTTAAGGCAAGAGGAGTATTAAAATGTGGTTCTAATACTGGTTTAGCTGGTTTTGGTTTACCAAATGACGCTGGTGTATGGGAAGGTATTGACGTAGATGTATGTCGTGCTGTTGCAGCTGCCGTTTTCGGTGATGCTTCTAAAGTTGAATACGTACCACTAACAACAAAAGTTAGATTTACAGCTCTTCAATCAGGTGAAATTGATATGCTTTCAAGAAATACAACTTGGACTCTTCAAAGAGACGTTGAGCTAGGTTTGGAATTTGTTGGAGTAAACTATTATGACGGACAAGGCTTCATGGTACCTGCTTCTATAGGAGTTTCAAGCGCAACTGAGCTTGATGGCGCTTCAGTTTGTATTCAAGTTGGAACTACAACTGAAATGAACTTAGCAGATTACTTTAGTGCTAATGGAATTAGTTACGAAGCTGTTCCTGTTGAAACTAACTCTGAAGCTGATGCGGCTTATATCGCTGGAAGATGTGATGTCTATACAACTGACGCTTCAGGATTATATGCGAGTAGAGCAGGTTATCCTGACCCAAGTGCGCACATTGTTTTACCAGAAATTATTTCTAAAGAACCTTTAGGTCCTGTAGTGAGACATGGTGATAGCGCATGGGCTGACATCGCAAGATGGTCTTTAAATGCTATGATCATTGCTGAAGAAAAAGGAATTACTTCTTCAAATATTGATGAAATGAAAAACTCAAAAGACCCTGAAGTTTTAAGACTTCTTGGTGTTTCTCAAGTTGGAGATACTGGTGCTGGTTACGGTCAGTGGCTTGGACTTTCTGATGATTGGGCTTATCAAATCATCAAGCAAGTAGGAAACTATTCTGAAAGCTTTGAAAAACATATTGGTGTTAACACGCCTATTAACATCGCAAGAGGCTTAAACGCTCTTTATTCAGATGGTGGTATTTTATACGCACCTCCATTTAGATAAAAACAACTTTAATCGGGCTATTTAATCACAATTAAGTAGCCCGACTAACAAATCTCACCAATGCAAATTAATTTTATTAGAAAGCTAATTTTTGATGAAAAAATCAGATCTATAGTTATTCAAACTCTAGTTATTGGTTTTTTTGCTTTAATGGTTTATTCAATTTCGCAAACCACTGCTTATAATCTCGAAAAAAGAGGCATTGGAACTGGTTTTGAATTTTTAGGAATGTCGGCTGGTTATGACATCAGTTTTTCAATGATTGAATTTACTAGCAAGGATACACACCTGAGAGCTTACTATGTTGGAGTTATTAATACTCTTTTAGTTTCAGTTTTTGGGATTATTTTGGCAACAATTTTAGGTTTTTTGGTAGGTATTATTCGACTTTCTAGTAACTGGCTTTTTAGAAATGTTGCATACGTATATGTGGAGTTTACTAGAAATGTCCCAGTTCTTTTGCAGATTATTCTTTGGTATAGTATTCTCATTCATTTGCCAAAGATAAAACAAGCTATTCAGTTCTTTGAGTATTTTTACTTATCTAATCGAGGACTGTATTCTCCGGCACCAATTTTCAAAGAAGGATTTTCGATTGTAACGTGGAGCTTTATTTTAGCTGTTGTTTTTTCATTTTTTTTAAGAAGATATTTAAAAAATAAACAAAACGAAACAGGAAGGCAGTTTCCTATTTTTTATATAGTGTCTGCAATTATAATTTTTACGCCTGTTATATTTTTCTATATTATGGGAATGCCTCTTGAATTTGAACATCCGGTATTAAAAGGTTTTAACTTTGTGGGAGGAATGGTCATCAGACCAGAATTTGCTGGCATGTTACTTGGACTATCTATTTACACTGCTGCATTTATTTCTGAGACAGTTCGTTCAGGAATTATTGCTGTATCAAAAGGGCAAAGAGAAGCCTCTCAGGCACTGGGTTTAAAAAGCAGTTTAGTCATGAGATTAATTATTATACCTCAGGCTCTCAGAGTAATTATACCGCCCTTAACTTCACAGTTTCTGAATCTAACTAAAAACTCCTCTCTTGGTATCGCAATTGGATATTCAGATTTAGTTCATGGTTTTGGTGGTATTTCTTTAAATCAAACTGGTAAGGCCATAGAAATCATGTTAATTGTCATGGTTACTTACTTAATCATGAGCTTAACCATTTCGCTATTAATGAATTTTTATAACCGTAAGGTTCAGTTTAAAGGAAACGCATGAGTAGTGTAGCTTCCACATATAAAATTATTTTATGGTCTAAAAAAAATCTTTTTTCTAGTTGGATTAATACATTAATCACAATTTTAACTATTTACTTTATTTACGAAGTCTCATTTTTTTTTCTTGATTGGGCGGTATTTAAGGCAGACTTTCTTACAAACTTTCGAGGGGAAAGAATTATTGATCGAACATTTTGTTCTAAAAATATTGAACCAGGTAGTTACGGTGCATGTTGGACTATCATTCATGTAAGATTTTATCAATTTATGTATGGATTTTATCCTGCCGCAGAAGTTTGGAGAGTAAACTTAGTATTATTTCTTTTACCTTTTGCTTTGGTAGCTATTTTCTTTGATAAAATACCTTTTAGAAAATATTTTCTCTACTTCACATTAGTATTTCCTTTTATAGCCTTTTACCTTCTCTATGGAGGTCCTAGCTTAACAACTGTAGGTACTAATAAATGGGGAGGACTTTTAGTGACATTATTTTTAGGTGTTACTGGAATAGCTCTAGCATTCCCTTTAAGCATAGCTTTAGCCTTAGGAAGAAAGTCTAATATGCCAGTTATAAGTCTTTTATGCGTTATATTTATCGAATTTATTAGAGGTGTTCCTTTAATTACTTTGCTTTTTACAGCTAATTTTATGCTACCACTATTTTTACCTGAGGGTGCTAGTCCTGACAATTTACTTCGAGCATTAGTTGCGGTCACTCTGTTCCAGTCAGCATATATGGCAGAGGCTATCAGGGGTGGTCTTCAAGCAATACCTAAAGGTCAGATTGAAGCTGCGCGATCAATGGGTCTAACTTATTGGCAAAGTACAAGAAAAATTGTATTACCTCAGGCTTTAAGAATTTCAATTCCACCAATTGTCAATACTTCTATTGGTTTATTTAAAGATACATCACTTGTTCTCATAATTGGTCTTTTTGATTTACTTGGAATTGGAAGAGCTGCTTTAGCCGATATGTCATGGACAAAGCTTTATTATGAGGTTTATGTTTTTGTAGCAATTGTTTTCTTTATCTTTTGTTTTGCAATGTCACGATATAGCTTATACCTTGAAAAGAAATTGAGGACAGACAATAATTAACAATGAGTGAAAAAGTGATTACATTAGATAAAGTTAATAAGTGGTATGATGATTTCCATGTATTAAAAGATATCGACTTGGAGGTAATTAAAGGTCAAAAAATAGTTATATGTGGACCTAGTGGTTCAGGTAAGTCTACGATGATCAGATGTATCAACCGTCTAGAAGCTCATCAAAAAGGAACAATTGTGGTTCACGGTACCGAACTAACAAGTGATCTTAAGAATATTGATATAATTAGAAGAGAAGTTGGAATGGTTTTCCAGCAGTTTAATTTATTTCCTCACTTATCTGTTTTAGACAATATTAGTTTAGCTCCAATTTGGGTTAAAAAAATGTCCAAAAAAGAGGCCGAAGAAGTGGCTATGGTATATCTCGAAAAAGTTAAAATTCCAGAACAGGCGTTAAAATTCCCAGGACAATTATCCGGAGGTCAACAACAACGTGTTGCTATCGCAAGATCATTAGCCATGAACCCACAAATTATGTTATTTGATGAACCTACTTCCGCTCTTGATCCTGAAATGATTAAAGAAGTTCTTGATGTGATGACTCAGTTGGCTGAGGAGGGAATGACTATGTTAGTCGTAACTCATGAAATGGGTTTTGCAAAAACAGTTGCAGATCAAATGATTTTTATGGATGAAGGAAAGATTGTCGAACAAGCAAGTCCTCAAGAATTCTTTACTAGCCCTAAAAGTGACAGAACTAAATTATTTCTTAGTCAAATTCTTAATCATTAATTTTTATTTAATATGTGGTTGAATTTTCTATCTGCATGGGGAATTTTTTGTCTTGCTGTTTGGTTGCCAGGCCCCAATACTTTTTTAGCTGCTTCTATCGGAATTAAAGGAAATCTTAAAATTGTTTGTATTGCATCTTTAGGCATAGCTATAGGATCTGCCTTTTGGTGTTTTGTTGCAACAACTGGTATTTCGCTTCTTATAGCGCAAAATCTAGGTGTGGGATTTATTTTTCTTAAAATTAGCGCATCTATTTATATGTTTTATTTAGCCTATCAATCAATGAGGCAGTATTTATTCACAAATCAGGATTTTATTAAAAGCACTAGCTATTTAAATAATTTTGAATATTTCTTCAAAGGTTTAATTACAACCATGACTAATCCAAAAGCCTTTGCCTTTTGGTCAGCGTTAGGTTTATTAAAATTTCAAAATCCATTAGCTTTAAATGAAGCAGTTATATTTTCTATAGGGACTTATTTTTTATCAGCTCTAAGCTATATTTTTATGGGTTATATTTTTACGATTGGAAATATTTCAAATTATTTAAATAAGCCTAAAAGTATTATAAACTTAATATTTACAGGCTTATTTTTATTTGTTGGTATAGAGATTTGGATACTTACTTAGCAATCCATTGAATTTCATAATAATTTTTATGAGTAATTAATTGAGGGTCAAAACCCAAGTCTCTTAATATGCAGTATTTTCTGTAACACCGCATATAGCTAGAGTGAATAAAGTTAAGAAAAATTGAATTTCTCTATTCTAAAATTTACGGTTAGAGCCAAATTTATTGTCTATTTCTCTTTGTCTTCTCTCTAGATCGTAAAGATCAACAGATTTAGCGAGGTATTTTTCTTCCCAGCTATTATTTATTTTTTTAGAGGATAAAATATTTTTCAAATATTTAAAAATAGGCACCATTATGCTGCCTCCTTAAATTTTGGAAGTGTTTTATTTTTTTGAAAGTGAGAGTAAGCCCACTGCCAGTCATTGCCGTATTCAACTTTACAAAAGTTAATTATACCTTCGTGTTTTGGTGTAAATAAATTTAACCAAAATTTCATTGATCTTTCTGTGAATGTGTAAATATTTTTCATGTATTACCTTTCTTTGAACTGAATATATAAAAAAAATATTTAAATGACTTTTGCCATTTTGAGATGACTGATGTCTCTTTAAGAGACCGTTAAGTTTTATTCATTAAGTAAAAGCTAGAATTGCTCCCACACTAATCATAATGGAACCAGTAATTCTATTGAGTCTTTTTGAATAAACAGGATTAACAATAAAGCTTTTAATTTTTTTTCCCGCCAAACAAATAACAACCAAGCTAAAAAAAACACTAAAATAAATAGTCACCACTAACTCAAGACCACTTAGGATATTAAGCGATTTAAGATCTACAAATAAAGGGATAAAAGAAAGATAGAATACAATTACTTTAGGGTTAGTGCCCCCAATCAAGAAACCTAAAAAGAATTGCTTTAAAACATTTTTTTTTAGATTGGCGGACTCAATAGTCATAGATTTTAATTTAAACTGAGATATTCCGAGGTAAACTAAATAACCAGCCCCAAACCATCTTACTAGTTGCATCACAGGTTCTAAATATTCTGCTAAATACCCCAATGAGAGAATTGCTATGGATAAATACATTACATCCCCAAAGCATTCCCCAGCACTTAATATTAAGCCCGATCTAAATCCATATGTAGTAGAGACGGAAAGAGCAGCTAATGTGCCTGGACCAGGACTTATGCCAAATAAAAAAGCTGCTAGTGCAATGGATAGTAATGAAGAGGGTTCCATTAATTATTAGATTTACCCAATATTGCTTTTTTTACAACTCTATTCAGTTATATATAAAACAATTATGAGGTTGGATATTAATAATAAATCGGCAAAATCAATAAATCATGGAAAATATTCATAAAATATTTGATGGTCATAATGATGTTTTATTTAGACTTTATTTAAAGAATAAAAAGAACGCTGAGTTAGATTTCATTAATGGTGATAATGAAGGTCATTTAGATTTACCAAGAATAGTTAAAGCGGGATTTAGCGGAGGTTTTTTCGCGATTTATATACCCAGTCAAGAAGAGAACATTGTTTCAGCTGACACTCCAATTCGTTATGATGATATGAAAAATAATAGCTATGAATTACCTCTTCCAAAAGATATTGCTACTGATATTGCTCTACCTATAGCTTTAGAAAAAGCTGCGCTATTGACTTCGATAGAAAGGAAATCCATTGGTAAAATTAAAATTTGTAAATCATCAAAAGATTTAACTGACGCAATTTCTAATAATCAAATAGCAGTCATTATGCATATAGAAGGTGCTGAATGCATAGATAAGAATTTTAATAATTTAGAATTATTGTTTAATTTAGGCTTAAGATCAATCGGCCCTGTATGGAGCAGACCGACAATATTCGGTCATGGAGTACCCTTTAAATTTCCGAGCTCCCCAGATACAGGAGAAGGATTAACCGATTTAGGTAAGGAATTAATTCGTCATTGTAATAGAATGGGAATTATTATTGACCTATCTCATCTCAATGAAAAAGGATTTTGGGATACTGCTAAAATATCATCTTCGCCATTAGTTGCCACACATAGTAATGCACATACCATTTGTCCACATTCAAGAAATCTTACTGATAAACAATTAGATGCTATTAAAGATACAGACGGAATGGTTGGAGTAAATTTTGCTCCCGCATTCTTAAGGCCCGATGGTAAAATGTTAGCTGACACAGACCTAGAATTAATAATTAAACATTTTGACTATTTGATAGAGCGTTTAGGGGAAAATAGAGTTGGCTTTGGTTCGGATTTTGATGGAGCTCTTATGCCTAATCAAATTAAAGATGTTGTAGATTTAAGTAAAATACGTTCACTGATGAAGTCCCATGGATATAATCAAGAGCTAATGAAAAAAATATGCCAAGATAATTGGATAAAACTTGCTCAAAAAATAATTAACTAATAACTAGTTTCTTCAAATATTATTGAAAGAATTACGAATCCACATAAAAAGTAACTTCCAATTTCAACAGACATTTCAGTAAAATAAGATAATTTAAAAACTGTAACAGCAATAGCTATAAGTAATAAGTCTAGCATGGACCACTTTGTACAAAAATAAAGTAGTTTTCTTGTCAGGTTATTTGATTTACCGAAATTAACCAATACTGAAAATATTAATTTACATAAGGGAATTAAGACAGTTCCAATAGAGAGAATAAAAAACAAAAACATCTCATTGTTTTTTAGTAATGCCATTAAAATATTAATAATATTTTTATTCTGACTAAAGAAAAAAAAATTATCTACAGAAAATAGTGGAAAAAGCAAAAAACCAATAAATAAAATAAATTGCGTAATCAGATAAATAGTAAAAGGGGTTTTCTTAAGTTTCATTTAATATGAATTAATTATTATCATTCATAGTTTCATTTCACCATTTAATAAAATTATGATATATTTTTGTTATGGGACTCCACTTTGATCATAAATCCAAGTCTGGCGAGAGGGCAATGGAAAAGGAACGCAAACGTCTGGAGAAATTAGCTGAAAAAAAGGCAAAAAGAGAAGCAAAAAGAGAAGCTGAAGAATTAGAGGAACTTGAAAGATTGACTAATCCTGATACTGCCCCTAATCCATCTGCAGAAAAAGAATAATTATCTAAGGCCCTATTTTATATTTTTTTTGTTCTTCTGACATAGAATTAATTTGATTTTCATACCATTGTTGAAATTTGGTACCAGTATCCTTAAATGGCATAACTTTTTTTTTAATTAAAAAAATACCAAGGTCATCCTCAGGCATACCTATAAAAGTTTGTCTTTCTGTATGAATAACTTTTATTCCTTCTTTAATAGGCTCTAAAGAGGATAATAAATAACCAAAGTGTTCACCCCAAACGTACCTAATAATAGGTTGTTTAGCATCAACCATCATATCTACATATTTTTTTTCATTTTCTAAAAACTTATTCATGCCAGGTACATGTTGGTGGATATCTGAGAAGGTCATGCCAATTTTTTCTTTAGGGATCCACATTGAAGGAAAGGAAATATGAAGTGCTATCAGTTTATTTGATCGATGAAAAATAGCTACATCCTCTTGAATTGAATTGCCCATCTCTTTAAAATTTTGAAAAGTAAATTTTTTATTAGGATATTCTTGAAATAATATCTCTTTAATTTTTTTAATTATTTTACTATCTATTTCATTATTATAGAGTTTGTCATAGTATATATTTTCATAAGATTTTTTTTTAAGGACTAAATATCTATTTTCTTCCCTATCAAATTCAATTATTGGAAGGGTGCCTAATTTTTTAATTCCAGGGGCAACTGTATAAACAGGCCCATATTGCTTCCAATCAATCATAGGTTTGTTTTAAGCAATATTAAGAAACCAATAATAGTAATGCAAAAAATAATGGCTTTTTTAAATATTTTTTCAGGAATTCTAGTGTGAATTAAATAACCAGACCAAACACATAACATAATTACAACGCCTGTTAAATAATACTGATGGATAATAAAAGATATATTATTTCCAGTGAGAGAATATTGGATTACTCTTATCAAGTTTATGATAAAAAAATAAGCAGCCATTGTTGATCTTAATTGTTGCTTATTGGTAAATTTATCTTTGTATCCCATTAACACAAAAGGGCCGCCTATTGTAAAAAGACCCTGAATAAGACCTCCTAAATAAATAAAACCATTTTTAATATAATTATGAGGATTTAAATCTGGATAAATTAAATTTAATAATCCGTATAAAATTAAAATGATAGCAAAAGTATTTAGAAGAATATTGATTTGAAGATAGTCTATGAGATAAGTTCCGATTATAGCTCCCGGTATAGTCATCAACAATATACTCTTTAGATCTCTAAAGGAGACATGTTTAAAAGATTGAATTAATATTGCAAATCCTGAAGTAAGCCCAAGAAACATAGCAATTTTTAGAAGTAAATCGAAGTCTATAAAAAAACCAGAAATTCCTAAAAATATTATTGTTCCCCCAAAGCCAAATATACTTTCAACAAAATAAGCAAATCCTGCAATAAAGGTTATTGTAAGAAAACTGGACATCTATACTCGATAATATTTATAATTACTGTTAGAAATAACACAAGAATGTTTTACCATGGAATTAACTTTATTTGTAAATTTTTTATATCTTTAATCTTAGCACTTTCTTTATGTGTCACTAATCTTTTTGCATTAACACAAGATATTGAATTAAGTATAGCTAGTGGCAGTCCTCTAGAAATCGAATATGTTCTTGCTAAAGGAGTTTGCAAAATGCTTTCAAGAGAGCTTGAAGTCAGTAAATTTATGGGCGGTGTCAATTCACTTAATTGTAATGTTGTCATGACAAATAGTACGAAAAAAAATTTTGAATTTATTCAATTAAATAAAGTCAATTACGCTATAATAGATTTAAATAAGATGCGCTCAAATTATGATATGAGCTCCTTAACTTCTTTAGTTTTTTTTAAAGGCCCTAATACAAATTGGGCATTCGTTACTTCTTCCAAGGTGGAAAAGCAGGAAACTTGCGAGATTACAGAAGCTATATTTAAAAATTCTTTAGAATTAAAATATTTACATTCTGATTTCAAAGAATTTTCTCATAAAACATTTATAATAAAAAAAAATATTCCAATTCATATGGGGTCCTTTAAATACTTTGAAACAGGGCAGTGTAGATTTAGTAATAGTGGAATGGGGGAACTTTAAGCTTAGATAGGAAGAGCAACTTTATGAAAGCCATCAGTTACCACATAAATAAAGATAATAGCAAAAACAACGATTCCTAAATAAATTCTCATTAATAAATGTTTACCTAATCAATCAAGTGGAGTAAAGAGTTTTTTAATAATTATAGATAATATTTTTTATTAATGGATTATATTAAGAGTTATGGAAATACTTTTACTTGGTTTTATAACAGGGCTCAGTTTAATTTTAGCTATCGGAGCTCAAAACATATTTGTTATCGAGCAAGGTTTAAAAAAAAATAATATATTTATAATTTGCCTATTATGCTCATTATTTGATGCTCTTTTAATAGGTTTAGGAATATTTATTTTTCATTATTTTCTTTTTCTTTCTAGCCCTATAGTTATCCTAATTCTTAATATCTCTCTTGTTATTTTTTTACTTCATTTTATTTATCAAAAAATATCTAAATCTTTTGGAGAGTACAAAAATAATAACAATGAATTCTCTAAGGACTCCATTAAACAATCGATTCTGAAAACCATAGGTTTTACATTTTTAAATCCTCATGTTTACTCTGATACTGTTTTTTTCTTGGGTAATTTTTCAAAATCTATGGAAATTCAATCAAAAATTATTTTTGGATTAGGAGCCTCATTAGCATCATTAATATTTTTTTTTATACTAGGTTATGGTGCTAAGTCAGTTAGCCCTTATCTAAATAATACTTTAGCTTGGAAAATTATTAATTTATTTATAATTTTCTTCATGTTTTTAATAGTTTGTTTTGTTTCTTTTACAGAAATATACCCTTTGATTTTATAAGGCATGCTTGGCGCTAGAAACGGAGGAATAACATTAAAGATTTTGGAGTACTCTAAAGTAACGTTCTAGCGCCTTTGACAAAATGAAAATAACAAATATTTTATAATTTCCTTATGCTAAAATAACATAATGAATATTCTCTGATTTCAATTTATTGCACAGCACTTCCTTGACTTTTGTTGTAAGGACATAGCTTAGATATGCTAATTATTCATTTTTATTATAAAGAAAATACTTTGCTTTAAAGACATAGCTGTTAAGTGATTTTAGCAAAAGTAAAATTATTTATTTACTCTAATTTAAGATCATGAATAATTTTACACAAACAGACAGAAATATTAATTTTTGGCTCAACTTAATTAGTAAAAATAATAAATAAGTATTTTTCTTTTATTTGTCCTTAATTAAATGAATAACGTTAACTTTTGGTACCCTGCTTTACTATTTCCCGCTATTCCTTTAATGATGATTTCATTTGGAAATCGCTACAGTACATTAGCAGCACTAATTAGGAAAATTCACGACTCTATTATTATTGAAAGTTCAGGTTTTCCTTTAGCGAAGACTTATATGGACCAATTAAAAGTTCTAACGGTTAGATTACAAATGGTTAGAGCTATGCAAACACTATCAGCTACAAGTTTTTTAGCAAATTTGTTGACTATCTTTTTAGGTTATATGAGCTTAATGGACTGGGCTTTAACATTTTTTGGTTTTGCAGTTTTAATATTTTCTCTAGCTATTGTAATCTTTATTATAGAAATCCAATTTTCAGTTAAAGCATTGGCGAGTCACCTAGCCGATCTACAAGATTCTAAATTGTTCAAAAAATAATTTGATTTGCTATTTTAGCTCCTCGCATCTGCATTATTTTTAAGCCTAAATTATGATAAGTTTTCTGATGATGAACCATTGATTTATCTAAATTTAATCTTTTAATGTCTTCGATATTCATATCATAAGTAGCGCAAGCTTCACTATAGACAATCACTTCTTTTAATGGATTGATTATTTGATGATTTATTGCTGACATGCAAGTCAATACAAAATCTAATACACAAATATCTGTACAAATTCCTGTAACTATTAAGCTTTCAATTTCATAATCTTTAATCCACTTAATAAAAACATTTTCATTATTCTTCAAGTTAATTGCACCTATAAATCCATTAATACAATCTTTATTAATCTTTAGAGCACTACTCTCCATGAGCCATTCAAGTTCGTTAATTATCTTTTCCTCACCAGATCCCTTAATGCAATGTGGTGGATAGGGGTGTTCTGGCCTATTATCTTCATGCGTATCTAAAAAAATAGAAATAGGTAGAGATTTGGCATGAAATATTTTTGCCAAATGATTAGTTTCTTTAACCATATTGTCTACTTGATGATTTTTTTTTAATGGCGCTAAATGACCAGCACCAACAGTACAAAAACCATTAACTTCATCAATTATTAGCATTCCAGAGTTCTTCTGAACTGTATGGGGGGTTTGATAAGTGCTTAAATCCAAATTATTACTCATATTCATTAATAAATCATAAATTTTATATTCAAACTAGATTAAAAATTGAAAATTACTTCTTAGGTTTTTTCATAAGAATATGATAGATGTATGCCGAATAACTTATTAAGAATCCTTATATATTAGTAAGTTTCTTTTTAGCATAAAAACATGGACACATTTTCAGCACTTAAACTTGAGGAATCAATTAATATATCTTTAAAAAGATTAAAATTCGATTCACCAACCCCAATTCAAACTCAGACAATTCCTTTAGCATTAAAAGGTCAAGATATTTTAGGCACAGCTCAAACTGGTACAGGCAAGACCATAGCTTTTGCTATACCTTTAATTACCCATCTTATTAAAAATCCTAAAAATAATGCTTTAATACTCACACCAACTAGAGAGTTAGCAGCGCAAGTTCTTCAATCAATCCGAGAGCTTTTAGATAGAACAAACCCTATTCCGACAGCATTGCTAATCGGAGGAGACCCTATGCCTAAGCAGCTTCAGCAGTTAAGAAGAAATGCGAGGATTGTAGTAGGTACTCCTGGTAGAACGATGGATCATCTTCAGAGAAAAACCCTTAAACTTGAGACAACAACATTCTTAGTTTTAGATGAAACTGACAGAATGTTAGATATGGGGTTCAGTGAAGATATTAATAAGATTCTCTCAAAATTACCTAAACACCAAACATTATTATTTTCAGCCACTATTCCAAAAAATATAATGTCTTTGGCTGAAAAATTTCTTCACCAACCGGCAAGAATTGCTGTAGGTGGAGATAATAAACCAATCGAAAATGTTAAACAAGAAACCCTCCAAGTCACTGAAGCAAGTAAATACGATCAGTTGGTTTTAGAATTAGAGAAAAGAACAGGATCTATTATTGTTTTTGTGAAAACTAAAAGAGGTGCTGAGAGGCTTGCTAAAAAACTAAGAGGTGAAGACTATAGTGTAGATGCCATTCACGGGGACCTTAGGCAAAGTAAAAGAGATAGAGTTATCCTCAATTATCGAAAATTAAAATTTAGAATTTTAGTGGCAACAGACGTTGCAGCTAGAGGTCTAGATATCCCTCATATAGAGCATGTTATTAATTATGATATAACTCAAAGTCCTGAAGATTATGTTCATAGAATTGGAAGAACCGCTCGAGCAGGAGCGAAAGGCTTTGCTTTAACTTTCCTTACAAATGCCGATAGAGGAAAATGGGATGCTATTCAAAAACTTATTAATCCAAGTTATAAATCTCAATCTGGAGGATCGTCAAGACCTGGTTCTTCTAAATCTTACAAAGGTAAGCCTAGAAAAGGATCTAGAGGAGGATCTAAGTTTGGTTCACCTAAGGCTTCTGGAGGACAGGGAAGTAAACAGTTTACTTTTAAAAGTAAAACAAAGAAAACCTTTTCAAAAACGAAAAAAACTTTTGTAAAAAAACCTGCTTAGGTTTTGATTTAATTTTCTATTCTTGATAATATTCTTTTCAAATGAAAAAAAATAATAGCTGATACAGTAAAATTAATTATTAGTAACCCAATCCAAATACCATTTACCTCAAACTCAAAATACTTAGTAATAAGATAGATTACAATTCCAGGTAAAACTCCAAGTCTAATAAAGGCATAAAAAGCAGTGTATAAAGGTTTTTTAATTCCCAGAAAGACTGATCCGCTCATATGTACAACTGGAAATAAAAAACTCCAAATCGCAGCAAAATACAAATAATTCTTTGAATACCTAATGACTTCTTCATCGTTAGTGAAAAGAGAAGATAGAAATTCTCCTAAAAAGATTAAAATAATAGATCCAAAAAACATCATAATGAATCCAATTTTAAGTGAAGTTATATAAACTTCTCGAATCCGTTTATATTCTTTTGCTCCATAACTTTGCCCAATAATTGAAACTAATGCTACATTTAGACCAATCGTAGGTAGAATTATCAATTCCTCTATTCTAAGTGCAACACCAAACGCTGCTGCTGCAGAAGGCCCATAGCCTGCTACAAATTTTGTTATCACAAAAAATCCAAATGCAATCATTAGATAGGAAATACTGCTAGGAATAGATTGGCTAATAAATTTTTTAAAATAATTAAATTTCAATATAAGCATATGAGAAGAGTAATTCTGCATTATATCAGTTTTAACTGCGTGCATAAAAAGATAACTAGTGGCGATGAGTTGAACTGTTACAGTAGAAAATGCAATTCCCATAATACCAAGAGGGGGTATAAATAAAAATCCAAAACAAAGAATTGGGTTGAGAGCAATATTTAAAAAAAAACCAAACATCATTACATTTCTATTTTTTTTTGAATCTCCTATCGCATTTAAAATGGAATTAACTACTAGACTAAGAAGCATAAAAGGAGCTCCAATAGCAATCACAGTCATATAGGCAATAGAATTATTTAAAAAACTACCCTCAGCCCCAAAAAAAATAAAAATCCACTCACACGAATAAAAAATTACTCCTCCCATGATAATAGAAAATATTATTGTATATAAAATTGCCTGAACATAAATTTCACATGCTCTTCTTTGATCTCCAGATCCAATATAATTTGATATTAGTGCAGTTGTGCCCTGAGAAAACCCAATAGCTAAAGCTAATAAAATAAAAAAAACAGGAAAGGTGATGGCCATAGATCCAATAGCTTCAGAACTAATAAGACCAGCGTAAAAAGTATCTGTGATATTATAGAACGTGTGAAATATCATTCCAATACTTGCTGGTAATGCAATTTTTATAATTTGTGACTTAATATCACCTTTAGAGAGATTCATTTGAGTTTGTTAGTATAGTTAGAAGGGCTTTATTACAACTAAAATTACTATAAAAACTAGTAATAAAGTGGGGATTTCATTGGTATATCGAAGGTATTTTGAGGAATAATTCTTAAGATTATGAAAAAGATTTTTTCTGATTTTCCCCAAGTGCATATGATAGCCGGACAAGATAATGACCAGGCAAATCTTTAAATATAACCAAGTATCTAGACCCACATGATGAATGAGTCCTATACCAAAGATCCATGTTGCGATCATCGCAGGATTCATAATTAATTTTAATAGTCTTAATTCCATTTTTTTGAAAATTTCAACAGATTCTTTATTTTGAATATTCTCAACGTGATAAATAAACAATCTAGGTAGATAAAATAATCCAGCAAACCAACAAATTAAAGAAATGATATGAAGTACTTTTAACCATTCATACATATTTTATGTCCATTTCGCTTCAGGGGGCATGGACATCAATATAGCATCAATATTTCCACCTGTCTTTAAACCAAATAAGGTCCCCCTATCGTAGAGAAGATTAAATTCTACATATCTTGATCTTTTATGGGAAAGTTTTTTTATATCTTCTTCATTATAGTTCATATCTTTTTTACGAAGTGTATTTGAATTAACAAAGTTTGCAAAAAATTGACCTACATCTTTGATGAAATTTAAATCTTTTTCAAAATCACTTGTATTTAAATAATCAAAAAATATTCCGCCTATTCCCCTTTTTTCATCTCGATGTTTTAGAAAAAAATATTCATCACACTCTTTTTTAAACTTTGGGTAATACTGACGGTCATGCTGATTACATGTTTTCTCTAGTCCTGAATGAAATGCATTAGTTTCTTCATCCTCTGGAATTGCTGGCGTTAAATCGCACCCCCCACCAAACCAACTTTTAGAAGCAGTGACTATGTATCTGGTATTAAAATGAGCTGCTGCTATTTTAGGGTTTTTCATGTGAGCTACGACTGAAATACCGCTAGCCCAAAAAGAGGGATTGTCATCTGTACCAGGCATATTCTTTCTAAATTCTTCAGTAAATTCGCCATGGACTGTAGAAATATTTACTCCTACTTTTTCAAATACATTTCCTTTTAGCGTGGACATAAGTCCACCACCACCACCTTGACGCTCCCAAATCTTTTCTTTAAATCTAGATCCATCAATTTTTTCAATAGAACCAACCATTTGATTTCTTAACTCCTTGAACCAAGTTGAGCTAATTTTCTTATTATTTTCTATATCTGTAATCAAAACTACCAACCCTGAAGTTCTAATTTAATTAAGGATTCAATCATTTGAATATGATCTTCACGATCATTTAGGCAAGGAATATAACCAAAATTCTTCCCACCATTTTCCATAAATATTTCTCTATTCTCGCCATTTAACTCTTCGATTGTTTCAAGACAATCTGAAGAAAAAGCTGGGCTTATCACCTGAATATCATCAATACCTTCTTGGGCAAATTTTTCTATGGTTTTGTCGGTATAGGGTTGTAACCACTCTGCAGGACCAAATCTTGATTGAAATGTAGTTAAACATAACTCTTCATCTAAGCCCATTTTTTCTTTCACGAGTCTAGTCGTTCTATGACAAAAACAGTGATAAGGATCACCTTTATCTAAATATTTTTTTGGAACTCCGTGATAACTAAAAATTAATTTTTTTGGTTTAGAATTTGTTTCCCAATACTCTTTAATACTATTGCATAAAGCCTCGATGTATTGCGGGTGAGTATGATAATTTGATATAAACCTTAAAGCGGGGACCCATCGCCATTTTAAAAATTCTTTTGCAACCGCATCAAAAGTTGAACCAGTTGTAGCTGCACAATACTGGGGATATAAAGGTAAAATAATAATTTTATCACAGTTATGTTTCCTTAAATTGTTTAGAGCACTATGAACACTAGGATTACCATACCTCATTCCAAGATCAAAAATAATATGAGGATGAGTGTCTTTAAATTTTGCTTTAGTTAATTCTAATTGACTTTTAGCATTGACCATTAAGGGAGATCCGCCATCTGCCCAAATAGATTTATAAAGTTTGGCTGATTTAGCAGGCCTAATATTTAAAATAATTACATTTAAAATTAACCACCAAATCCATTTGGGCGTTTCTATAACTCTAGTATCAGATAAAAATTCTTTGAGATAAACTCTTAGAGATTTTGCGGTTGGTTCGTCTGGAGTCCCTAAATTAGTTAATAGAACTCCTATTTTTGGCTTTGAACCATGAACATAATCTTTATTTCCTTTGAATGATGACATTTAATAATTTACGTATTTTATACTAGTTTAGTTCTTATTTGATCAATGAACATGCGCACATTGTTCTCTGGTGTAGTTTTTTGAACTCCGTGGTCAAGGCTTGCGATCCACCCAGATCTATGTTTTGGATTAGAATCATTGATATAGTTGATAAATTCTACTAACGCACTTTTAAAAGTATCTTTGTCTTCTAAGGCTAATAGGTCATTGGAGAAATTGCCTTGAAGAGAGAGTTCAGTATTCTTTAATTCTGTCAAAATATCATAGCCGGACCCTAAAACGATTAATCTTAATCCAATAATTTCTTTTAAACATTGATACTTATTTATAGAAATATTTTTAGTAAAATAACCTATTTTATTAGGGTGTCTTTGTGCTTGTTTTTTAATAAAAGGAATAACTTTATTTTTAAAATCATCGTCGTGTAGGTTGTTAGCTTCAGTGTCGAAGATCATTAGCAAGTCCAAATCTGTTTCAAGCTGTATATCGATATTCTTTGTTAGAATTTTTTCCATTGCAATCAAGAAAGGATTTAAGAGAGAGTTATTTTTTTCATGATTCCGTGTTGCAAAGTGATAGAGAGTGATAGGACCTCCCACAAAACCAATAAGAGATTTATTTTTAGGTAAAGCGGAACGAATTAAATTTAAAGATTCAGATTGAAACTTAATAAAATGATTAAAGCGCTCAATTTCTATATTTTCTAAATGCTTGATTTCTAAATGATTTTGAAATTGAGGGCCTGGATTAAAAGTTAAGCCCATACCTAAAAAATCTAAAGGAAATAAAATATCGCTAAATAAAATAGCAGCATCAAAATCAAAATCCTGTATGGGTCCTAATGTTACCTCACAAGATAGTTCTGGTTGAAGGCACAACTCCTCAAAAGAATATTTCTCTTTGAGTTTTTGATAATGAGCATGGTATCTCCCAGCCTGTCTCATTAACCAGATAGGAGGAATAATTTGCTCTTTTCTATTTAAGGCGTTATGAAATGATTGATTATAAATAACTGACAATATCTCTTGCCCCATAGGTAATAATAAAATCAGCTTTTGCCCTTTTAAAAACTAATAAACTCTCATGAAGTAATTTTGTGTAATCCCCAAGCTTCTCTTTATGAAGATAATTAAGACTGGCGTATTCTCCACTAACTTGATAGACGCCAGTTGGCAATAAGGTGTTTGATTTAATGTCATTAATCAGATCTATAGAAGTCATCCCTGGTTTAACCATTAAATAGTCGGCACCCTGAGCGGCATTATCAATTGAGCTTTTGATAGCCTTATCTCTATCATTAACCGGAAGCTGATAGGAAGACCTGTCAAATCCAAGGGGAGATGATTTAGCTGCTTCTCGAAAAGGACCGTAAAGATTACTTTTAAATTTAGTTGAATAACTCATGATAGGAGCACTATTGAACCCATTGACCTGAAAGGTTTTTTTTAAATATTTTGTTGTATTTTTCATCATATCGCTTGGAGCAATAATATCTGCACCTGCTTCTAGATATGTGTTTGCCGCAACTCCAAGAGAGTAGTGTGTTTTTTGAAGATCAATTTTTTTATGTTGAGAAACGCCGCAGTGTCCATCAGGAGTTATAGAACATAAACATGTATCAATTAATACTACTATATCTTTGCCAAATTGTTTTTTAATATCTCTGATAACGTCGTAATGAAAACTGAAGTCTTCAGGAAGTATCTGTTTTTGATTAGGGACAATAAAAAGAAGAAAATTTTTTACCCCTTTTTTTAAATCTTTTTCTAAAGCTTGATTTATTTTTTTTGATGACCAACTATAATTTTTACCTAACCCTTTAATGGGTTTTTTATCTTTAATTTTTTGATCAATAAAAAAAGGTTGAATGAGCATATTGGGGCTTATTTTACTAATTTTACTAATAGGAAAAAAAGGTTTCATTTTTTTAATTCATTCTCTCTAAAGTCTTCATAACTAAGATATACGTTTAATTGTTTTTTTGGAATAACTTTTGAAATTTGGTTATAGGTATTACCAGGTCCGCAAGAGTTCCTTTTATTTAGTATTTCAGGTCTTAATTTTATTGCTAAATTAAATGCAGAAAAACTCATCCAATAAAAACTTTCAGCTATAAATAATTCATCAATGGTAATCCTATTAACTGATGGGGATAGTGAGTAGTGAGGAATCTTCTTAAATTGAGATTCAAGTTTATTTTCTTTATAGGTCAGTTTATAAGGCTTTTGTGAAGATTGAGTAAAGTGAATATTGGGGAATCTGTAACTTTCACCAAAATTATCTAAACTCGCATTGACTAATATACCTATATTATTCAATTTTTGCCAAGTACTACTACCTGAAGCAATAATATAGGAGGCGTCTTTGAACATTTTCTTTGAAATAGAATTAGCCCTAGAGACAATAATAATTTTTTTTGCAAGGTTGACGGCAGAAGAGATTTCTGTCCTTTCAAACATATGGTATTTTTTTAAGTTATTGGGAAATATGTTTTTAACTTTAATGGTCTTTTCCTTAAATAAATATTTCTTATCATGGAAGTATTTATTAGAGGTATTATCTCTTCCTCTAGAAAATATAATTTTTTTATTAAGAACATTATCAATAGAAACTCCAATATCTAATGAGCAGCCTCCACCCCAGCGTGCAAGAAAATTTCTTTCTCTAAGGCAGTTTTCATAACTTTCCAAATGATTTACCTTTTCAAGAATTTTTTTTAAATTTTTATCATTAGTTCTAAACTCAATCGCTACACAGCCTTGAGCTGCAGCGCTGGGAAATTGCGAGAGTGGAAGAATAACGGATGTAAACTCAGCTAAGCTTTTTTTAAATCTTATGAATTCCTTATTATTTATTTTTTGACCATACTTAAACACTCTGTCAATAGCTGCTTTGGACATGAAGAGACCGTCTTCAGACTTATTAGTAATAATTTTAGATAGACGTGTTTGAATATTGCCTCTTATTTTTTTAGCCTTTAAAGATTGAAAAGGAATAAAATTTTTCAACAACTTTAAATAATAGGCCCGCCTAGGAGAAGAAGTACCTAAATTCAGAGATTTCTTTCTTAACGATTTTTTTTTTATAAGAACGACATCCCTGGGGTCATCTCTCTCTAATGTAATAAATGATGTTTTTAGTGTATTTTTTACGGGAAGATCTTTAAAGGAATGAACAACAATATCTGCATTTTTTGTAATTAACTCATTTGATAGTGAGTTAGTAAATATTCCAAACCCATGTTTTTCCCAAGCATGAGCTGACATATCTTTATCTCCTATAGATTCAGAATAAATAATTTGAAATTTAAAATTTTTATTTTTTCTTTGAATGGCTTCAATAGCCATTAGAGTTTGTATTTTAGCTAAAAAGCTAGATCTAGATAGTATTTTAATAGTTTTCATTAATTTCAATAAATTATTATGACAAAAAAATTAAAAAAATACTTTAACTAATTTGTTACGCTACGTTCGATCTTTTGCGATTTACGATTAGCTATTTTAGTAATTATTTTATTTTCATCAGTACTCCATTTATAGAGAGTGTTTAGCACAGGTAAAGCGGAAATGCCAAAAGCTGTAAGAGAGTATTCTACACTTGGCGGCATAATATTGAGAACTTTTCTATTCACTAAACCGTCCTTTTCCATTTCTTTTAATTGCTTGGAAAGCATTTGAGTAGTAACTTTTGTTAACTTATTCCTCAAAATCCCAAATCTACAAGGTCTTTGACTTAGGTGGTATATGATTGGAATTTTCCATTTACCTCCAATTATACTAATAGCTTTTTCAACAGGGCATGTAACAGATCTTTTGCTCATGGTATGAATAAGTATACTACTATGTAAAAAATGTCTACTTGTTATATCTAAGTTTTAATATAATTTTTGTAAAAAATTGGAGAATTAAATTATGAAACCTACAATCGCACAAAAAAGCCCTTACCCAATCGATATTGAGACTGGTAAAACTTATTATTATTGCTCATGTGGTAATAGTAAAAAACAACCTTTTTGTGATGGATCGCATTCAGGTTCATCTTTTTCACCTATTGCATACAAAGCTGAAGAAACTAAAACAGCTTATTTTTGTGGATGTAAACAATCGTCTTCTCAGCCGTTTTGTGACGGAACACATACAAAAATATAAATACATTGAAAGAAAATAATTATGTATAAATCTGATAATAACTCTTGGGGTCTCATAGCAAAAATTTTTCACTGGGGGTTAGCTGTATTTTTAATTATGCAAATGTCATTTGGTATAAATCTACATTTTATGGAATTTTCTCCATTTAAAGGAATGCTTATTAATAATCATAAAATTTTTGGAACCGCCATTTTACTTCTTGTTATCTTAAGGTTGGGATGGAGATTTTCTAATCCCAAACCATCAAATAAAGAAGTACCTATGACACATCGTGTTGCGTCAGGAGTAATTCACGTATTACTATATTTATTAATTATTTGGCTTCCAATTCAAGGAATGCTTTTGACTTGGACCGGAGGATATGATGTGGCAATATTAGGTTTATTCACCTTACCAAGACTTATAGGTGAAAATCTTGCTTTCTACGAGGAGCTTAAAGGATTTCATTATACTTTTACTTTAATTTTACTATTTACTTTCCTTATTCATTTGGCAGGAGGACTTTATCATCGCTATATTGATATAGATAAATATGGTATTTGGAAAAGAATGAGCTTTAAAAAATAATATATTCATCTTAATTGATATTAATTGCGTAAAGATTAGACATGAAAATAAATACAAAAAATATTGTAATCATTTCAGGTAGTCTAAGAAAAGACTCCTTTAACACTAAAGTTTTAAAAAATATGGAAATAGAAATTAATAGCCAAGGTTATAATACTACTTTTGTTGATTTAAATGATTACCCTCTTCCTTTTTATAATGAGGATGTAGAGCTGAAAGGAATTCCATCTAACCTTTTTATGTTAAAAAATATTCTAATATCTTCGTCAGGATTAATCGTATCGAGTCCTGAATATAATGGTGAAATTTCGGCAGTTCTGAAAAATACTTTGGATTGGCTTTCAAGAAAAAAAGTAAATGAAACTCCTAAAGAGAATTTTTTAGATCTAAAAACAATTGCTGTAGGAGCTTCTATTGGAAAAAATGGTGCTAATAGATCTATTGAAAGACTTCAAGTATTACTTAGAGTTCTAGGCGTAGATAGAGATATTTTAACTTATAGTTTATCTAAAGCCTCGAATGATACTTTTGACAATGATGGTAAATTCACAATAATTGAAGAAAAAGAAATTATAAGAAAATTAGTCTCAAATTATTTAGGATCAATAAATTCTTTAAGAGATAATTTAGATAATCCTAATGTAAAAGCAGCCCAAAATTAATGGAAATAGGAATAGATAGTTTTGCAGACAAAAGAGAAGGTGCAGATAGTGTAAAATCAATTAATAATGTTATTGAAAGAATAGTTCATGCTGACAAAGTCGGTCTTCATGTTTTTGGGATTGGGGAACATCATAGAAAAGAATTTTTAGATTCAGCCCCATTTATGATTTTATCTGCAGCGGCCGCTCGTACAAAAAATATTAGATTAACAAGTGCCGTGACTGTTTTAAGCGCTGCTGACCCTGTTAGAGTTTATCAAAATTTAGCTACACTGGATTTAATTTCTGGAGGTAGAGCGGAGATGGTTGCGGGAAGAGGTTCTTTTTCTGAAGCTTTTCCATTGTTTGGTTATAACTTCGAAGATTATGATGCTTTATTTATAGAAAAGCTAAAACTGCTCCTCCAAATCAGAGATAACGAAGTGGTTAATTGGAAAGGTCAATTTCGAGCACCTCTTGTCAATCAAACGATTTATCCAAGGCCATTACAAAACCCTTTGCCAATAGCTTTGGGTGTAGGAGGAACCCCTGAATCTTTTGCAAGAGCTGGCACATTAGGCTTGCCTTTAATGCTAGCTATCATAGGAGGTCAGACTCATCGCTTCCGTCCGCTTGTCGATCTTTACAGAGAAGCTTGGGAACTTGCTGGTCACCCTAAGGAAAAATGTTCTGTAGGAATTCATTCTCTTGGCTATGTTGCCAATACTAAAGAGGAAGCGATTGACCTTTACTATGAAGGATATGCCAAAATGTTTAATAAGATAGGAAGAGAAAGAGGTTGGCCTCCTGTTACTATGCAGGGCTTTCAGGATCAAATTAGCTCAAAAGGAGCGATTGTCTTAGGCAGTCCTGAAGAAGTTGCTGAAAAAATCCTTCGTCATAGTGAAGCTTTAGGTGGAATTACAAGATTTCAATTTCAGATGGATATAGCTGATATTACCCATGAAAATCTTCTTAAATCTATCGATTTAATTGGTAAAAAAGTAATTCCTTTGGTGAATAAATAATTTGAAAGTAACTACAAAAAACTTAGGAATGCGTCTAAAATGCTATTTAAATTATAAAAATGAGTATTAAATTGTAATGGTGAAAGATCATAACTGGAAATCCAGCTACTTAAATAAATTTCAGACTGAAATCGATAAAATTAAAGAAGAAGGTCATTATAGAACTTTCAATAGTATTGAGCGTAAGGCAGGAAATTTTCCTAAAGCAACAAGACATCATAATGGTGAAATGCATGAAATTGATGTTTGGTGCTCGAATGATTATTTAGGTATGAGTCAAAATCCTGATGTTATTCAAGCAATGGTTAAGGCCGCAGAAAAACTTGGAGCTGGAAGCGGCGGAACGAGAAATATATCCGGAACAACCCAGAATCACATCCTCTTAGAAGAAGAAATTGCAAAACTTCATCAAAAAGAAAGAGGTCTTGCTTTTAATTCTGGTTATAGCGCCAATGAATCTGCTTTAAAATCAATTATTTCTGCATTTGATAACTGCTTAGTTCTTAGTGATGAGTTAAATCATGCTTCACTAATCGAAGGAATTCGATCGAGCAAAAAAGAGAAAGCTATCTTTAAACATAATGATGTAAGTCATTTAAAAAGTGTGCTTAAGGGAGTATCCTTTGAAAGACCTAAGGTGATTGTTCTTGAATCTGTTTATTCGATGGAATCTGATTTTGCGCCACTTGAAGATATTGTTGAGATAGCTCAAGAGAATGGAGCTCTTATATATCTTGATGAAGTTCATGCCGTAGGTCTTTATGGTCCTAATGGGGGAGGCGTTGCAGAGTCTAAAGGGATAGCGCAGCACATTGATGTAATAAATGGAACTTTAGCAAAAGCTTTTGGTTTAGCTGGTGGTTATATCGCTTCGACTGAGGTTATAATCGATTACGTAAGGAGTTTTTCTAAGGGTTTTATTTTTACTACCTCTATGTGTCCGGCAGTAGCTGCTGGAAGTCTAGAAAGTATGAGGCAGGTTCAGAAGAAACCAGAGCTAAGAGCTGAGTTTTTTGAAAACGTTAACTTTGTAAAAAATGAACTTTCTAAAGTAGGTATTCCATTTTTAGATTCAGGATCTCATATAGTGCCTGTCATTGTTGGCGATAGTAGGCTTTGTAAGGAAATTAGTGATTATCTTTTAGATGTACATAATGTTTACGTCCAGCCTATTAATTTTCCAACAGTTCCAAAAGGAACTGAAAGATTAAGAATTACACCTACTCCATGTCACTCAAAGGAGGTAACTCAAAATTTCGTAGAAGCTTTAAAAGATGCTTGGTTTAAGTTTATGCCAAGACTTTCAATGGTTTTAGAGCAAAAAGAAGCTCAAAAAAACCTCTCGTAAACCCCAAAACAATATTTGATAAGAATTTTTTTTCAGTACAATACACAACTATATGAAGGTTTTAGCTTTTTATAGTTTTTTTGAGTTAATAGACCCTCTTGCAGTAGAGAGTAAAATAAAAAATTTTATTTCAAATATTTCGATTAAAGGAACTATTCTTTTAAGTTCTGAAGGTATTAACGGAACGATTGCAATCCCCAAAGAGAGCGAAACGTTGATGAAAGATTTTTTGATTGAGTTAGGAGTAAATGAAAAATATATAAAAGTTTCAAATTTTGATGGAAAAAAAATATTTAATTCTTTTGCCATTAGAGTTAAAAAAGAAATTGTCACTTCTGATTTTAATTTAACAATTGATGAAATTAACAATGGTCAATTTATTGAGCCAGAAAAATGGGATGAATTCATCAAACAAGAAGATGTTTGTATTATTGATACGAGAAATGATTATGAGTATAGATTAGGTCATTTTCAAAATGCTCTTGATCCTAATATTGCAACTTTTAGAGATTTTAAAAAGTATATAGAGGATAATAAAGAATCATTAAAGAACAAAAAAGTTGCAATTTATTGTACGGGAGGTATTCGATGTGAAAAGGCAGGACCTTTAATGCAAAAAAATGGAATTGACACTTATCAATTAAAAGGAGGTATCTTAAAATATCTAGAAGTATCTTCGGCTAAAAATTGGAATGGAGAATGTTTTGTTTTTGATTACAGAGTAGCTTTAAATAAAAATCTGCAACCTGGAAGTAGTATCCTCTGTCACGGTTGTAATATGCCATTAAATTCTGACGACACTAAGTCTCCTTATTATAAAGAAGGTTTTAGTTGTCATAGATGCTATGACAAGTTGAACGCTAAAAAAATAAGGTCTTTAACTGATAAAAGAGAGCATTGGAAGAGATTATTAGACCAGTAATTTCTTTAAATCAAACTTGACCTCATAATAAATTAGTTTATTTTACGCCCATGGCAAAAAAGTCTACATATCAATTAAAGCAGTTATTACCTGAGGAAAAACCTGAAACAGGTACAAAATATATTGTAAGAAAACCTACTAAAGGCTTAAAAGTAGCAGAAAAATTAAGACAAAAAAAATATGATCCTGTTCTTAAGAAGCATGTTTGGTTTGTTGAAAAAAAAATGCCTCCTCATAGTAAATAATTTAACTATATTAGTCCTATCGCACATAACACTTTATATTGGTTAAGAAGAGATTTAAGGATAGTCGACAATCCGAGCCTAGCTCATTTACAAGAAAATAATCTCCCCGTAATAGCCATTTACATTCTTGACTCTATTGAAAAAGATTCATTGGGAAAGGCCTCACTTTGGTGGTTACAAAAAACCTTAGAAAAATTAAAAAGTGATTATAAACAAAAGTTTAATTTAGATCTCATTATTCTAGAAGGTAACGCCTTTAAAATTTTAGATCAATTTATTGAAAAATATCAAATCAAAGAAGTAATCTGGAATAGACTTTATTCCAAACAAACAATTCTTAGAGATTCATCTATTAAAAAAAAATTAGAGCAAAAAGAAATTATTGTTACGAGTTTCAACTCCCATCTTTTAAATGAGCCCTGGGAAATAAAAAATAACTCAGGAGAATATTTTAAAGTATTTACACCTTATTGGAAAAATTCTTATCCTTTTTTTCTTGAGAAAAATTATACCTATCCTCAAATCAAAAAAATCATCCCTCTGAATCATCAGGAAAAATTCAAGGAATTTAATTTTCTCCCATCTAAGAAGTGGTATGAGAAGTTTGAACAATACTGGGTTCCTGGAGAAAAAAGTGCTTTAAAAAAAATTGATCAATATTTAATTGAAAATATTAATCAATATAAGGTTAACAGAGATAGGCCAGACATTGATCAAACTTCCAGAATATCTCCTCATCTTAAGTTTGGTGAAATTTCCCCAAGAGTTATTGTCGAAAAGATTAAAAAAATGAAAACTAATAATGATTCAGTATCTCATTACTTATCTGAAATTGGTTGGAGAGAATTTGCATATACTCTATTATTTTATGCCGAAGATTTAAAAACTCAGCCTATTAATAAAAAATTTACAAAATTTCCTTGGGCTAAAAATCAAAAACAATTTCAAGCTTGGAGAAAGGGACAAACAGGTTTTCCTATTATCGATGCGGCAATGTTGCAACTTTATGAAGAGGGTTGGATGCATAACCGTTTAAGAATGATAGTGGGAAGCTTTCTAGTAAAAAATTTGCGAATTCATTGGCATGAGGGTGAAAGATATTTTCAAGATTGCTTACTAGACTATGATGAGGCTAGCAATCCTGCCGGATGGCAGTGGGTAACTGGTTGTGGCGCAGATGCAGCTCCATATTTCAGGATATTTAACCCCATACTTCAAAGTGAAAAATTTGATCCGGAAGCAATATTCATTCTTAAATTTTTACCTCAATTAAAGATTTTCAATAAAGCTAAAAATATTTTCCAACCTTGGCTCAATCCTGAATTTTTAGATAAGCTTATTCATGAAAAAAAATATCAATTACCAATTGTTGAATTGAGCATATCTAGAAATGAAGCATTAGATGCTTTTAAAAAAATTAATTCTAAAATTAAGTAATTGATGAAAGAAAAAATTGCAATTATAGGATCTGGAATAGCTGGTTTAAGTACAGCTTATTTTGCGCAGCACCAGTATGACATCACATTATTTGAAAAAAATGACTACATTGGAGGTCATGCTAATACTAGAACGGTTAAATTGGATGAAGCTCATATTCCTGTAGATACAGGTTTTATAGTTTTCAATAGTCATACTTATCCTAATTTAATTAAATTATTCGATGAATTGGAAGTTGAGACTATTAATAGTGATATGTCATTTAGCTTTTATAATCCCAGTCAATCATTTGAGTATGGTGGAGGTACTTTATCTTCACTAATAAGTGATAAATCAAATTTAATAAAACCTTCTTTTTATATAATGATTAAAGATATAATTAGATTTTATAAAAAATTTCAAAAAAAATCACCTATTCCAAATATTACTTTAGAGGATTACTGCATACAGAACAATTACTCTAAAGCTTTTATGGATTTTCATTTATTGCCCCTCATATCCAGTATCTGGTCAACTCCTGACGAACTATCAATGAAACAGCCTTTATCAAGCATCGTATCTTTTTTTCAAAATCATAAATTATTTAATTTTATAGATAGGCCTCAATGGAAAACTGTTAAAGGAGGGTCAAGGAATTATATTAAAAAAATAATAGCTAATACAAAAATGAATATTAATTTATTAGCTAAAATTGAAAAAATCATCATTCATGAAAAAGGTGTAGATATCTTTAGTAATGGCTCTTCCAATCATTTCGATAAAATAGTCTTTGCAGCACCCCCCAATCAATTTCTTAAATTAATATCCTCATGGTCTGATGAGGAAAGAGAAATACTCTCTAAGTTTAAATTCCAAAAAAACCATATACAGCTTCATCAAAATAGTTCCACAATGCCTAAGCATAAAGGAACTTGGTCAAGTTGGAATTTCTATACAGATATAAATAAAAAATTCTCACTAACATACTGGATGAATAAACTCCAAGAACTTAAAACTAACCAAAATATTTTTGTTTCCTTAAATCAAAACTTTAAAGACAATATCTCTTATCAGACGTATTATGATCATCCAGTAACATCTAACCAGAGCAACACAGCACAAAAAAATATAGGAAATATTCAGGGAATGAATAATTGCTATTATGTTGGTAGCTATTTGGGTTACGGATTTCATGAAGATGGAATTCAGTCAGCTATTAAAGTATGCCAAAAAATACATATTAAATTTAATCAAAATTTTATGAATCCTGATACATCAAGAGTATTATGGAAATAACAAAATTTAATTCTTGTGGTATTGGAAAAATTGTCCACGCAAGAAATAAAGACACCAAAAATTATTTTTCATATAACGCCCCATACCTTCTCTTAAATTTAAAAGAACTTCCTATTCATAATAAAATTTTTTCTATGAATAAATTTAATATTTTTTCAATATCTAATAAAAATCATGGTTTCAGAGAAAAAGATAAGTCCATTCTTGAATTTTCTGAAGATATGGCGATAAAACACTCAATTAATTTTAACTCCATCATGTTTCTTAGCATACCTAGAATTATAGGTTATGCGTTTAACCCTATTAGTTTTTATTTATACTTAAATGATGATCAAAAGTTAATGGCAGTAATCTATGAAGTTAAAAATACTCACGGTGATCAAATACATTATCTGGATATCAATAATTTTAATAATAAAAAATTTCAAAAAAATATGTATGTTTCTCCATTTATTGAAATGGAGAGTCACTATGAAATTTCTTTAAAAACTGATAATAAAAATCATTTCATTTGTAATATTCAACAATTCGACATAAATAATAAAAACATTTTTTTTGCATCTCTTGATATCCAATTAAAATCAATACTCAATTATAATTTGCTAAATTTTTTTTTGAAAAACATTTTTTCCACATTTAAAGTGATTTTGCTGATACATTACCAAGCAATGAAACTCTTTTTCAAAAAATCTAAATTTTTCAGTCATTCTAAAAATCTAAATAAAAAAGTTAACGTAAAGTAAGAATATGATTACCAAATTCATCGATAATTATGTTAATACATTATGTTCAAAAATTGAATTTGGCTCTTTTCAATTAAATTTTAGAAATAAAAACTATTCTTTTCAAGGTCAATATAAAGGACCTAATATAGAAATGAAAATTCTTAAAACATCCATGTTATGGGACTTATATCTTAGGGGTTCAGTGGGACTAGGGGATGCTTATATTAAAAAGAAATTTGAAGTAAATAACTTAAGTGAATTCCTAGAGTTTGGTGCTCTAAATGGTTCAGCTTTTGACGATCAAATGGATGGGTCATTTCTTTTTCGTTTAATTTCAAAGTCTCATCAGTATAAAACTAAAAATTCAATCAAACAAAGTAAGAAGAATATTCACTCTCATTATGATTTGGGTAATCAATTTTATACAACTTGGTTAGATGCCACCTTAACTTATTCCTCAGGTTTTTTTAAAAATGGAGATGAAACTTTAACTGAAGCTCAAATTAAAAAGTTCGAAAGTCTTATTAGTAATAATATTCCACTGTCTGGAGATAGAATATTAGAAATTGGTTCAGGTTGGGGGAGCTTTGCTTTTTACTTATTAAATAAATTTCCAGATATCAAAGTAGATACTTTGACAATTTCTAAAAAACAATTTGATTATGTTTCTGAAAAATCAAAATCACTTGGTTATGAAAGTAATTTAAATGTTATCTATAAGGATTATAGAGAGCATTTAGGTCAATATAATAGAGTTTACTCAATTGAAATGTTTGAAGCTGTAGGAATGGAGTTTTGGAATGATTATTTTTTAAAAATTCGTGATTTATTGATACCTAAAGGAATTTTTTCAATGCAAACCATTGTTATTGATAATAAATATTTTAATAAATATATTAACAAAATTGATTTTATTCAAAAATATATTTTTCCTGGCGGAATGTTGCCTTCAATTCATGAATTAGATAAAATTGCTAAAAATTTAAATTTTAAATTTAAATTAAATAGAAAAATGGCAGATAGTTATTCAAAAACTCTTTTGATTTGGAGTGATAACTTTAATGAAAAGTGGAATAAGCTCAAAAAACTTGGTTTTAATGACGAGTTCAAAAGAACTTGGAATTTTTACCTTTCATACTGTTATGGTGGTTTTAAAGCTAAAACAATTGATGTTTGTCAAATAGATTTCACTAAACCGTAGATCTAAAATTATGTTTAGTCGTATATAAATTATGAAAATTTTTAAAAAGATTATTCTTTTTTTTTCTTTTTTGATTTTGATAGGATGTAGCAATATGAAATTAAATGACTTCGAAAATAATGTACCTGTATTTAAAATTGAAGAATATTTTTTAGGGAAAACGTCAGCATCAGGCTTATTTATTGACAGATTTGGAAAAGTTAAAAGACAGTTTACAGTTGATATGGAGGGTATCCAAGATGGTGATAACTTCATATTAAATGAAACTTTCTTATATGATGATGGTGAAGAGGAATTTCGTAAATGGATAATATCTAAAACTTCTGAGACAACTTATAGAGGTGAATCGTCTGATATCAAAGGATTTGCAACAGGTGAAAGGTCGGGTAATGCTGTTAATTGGCATTACACACTCAAGTTAAAATATAAAGATGGTTTTATGAATGTTCAGTTTGACGATTGGCTAATTATGCAGGATGAAAATAGGGTATTTAATAAAGCTGCTATGAAAAAATTCGGCATTAGATTAGGAGACGTATATTTATTTTTTACAAAGAAGGAGTAGTAGTTTTTGCTTTTTCTTTAGCCTTTTGCTCTCGTTCAACTTTTCTTTGACCTTTATCAACCAATTTTTCTAATTCTTCGTAATTACATAATCCAAGATCAGTTGGACTTCTAAATTCTGTAATAGGTACGGCTTGATTTCCCGCGCGTATATTAGCAACTGTAGGTTTTGTTGAACTAGTCAACTTAGCTATTTGAATATCTGTTAAAATTTTTCCGTATTCTCTGACAAGCCAAGCGATGGCTTTTGGACGTTCAGATCTAACTGATAAAGGAAGATATTTTTTTGCATTAGATCTAATGTGAACGTTTTGACTTTTGTGAGTTTGAAGAGTTAATTCTGCATTCTCATCATCTTCACATCTCTTAATTTCATCTTTTGTAAGTTGACCACTTGCTATTGGATTTAACCCTTTCATATTATAGGCTTCTTCACCGTCAGCTATGCTTTGAACTTCCAATTCATGAAGTTGGCAAAATTTAGAAATCTGAGAGAAGCTTATAGATGTATTGTCAACTAGCCATACAGCTGTTGCAAGAGGCATTAAAGGTTTATTTTCCATTATTTTTTATTATTAAATCTTAAAAGATTTATATTTTTTCTCAAAACGAGCAACTCTTCCACCTGCATCGATCATCTTTCCTGAACCTTTATTCCAAACAGGATGAGAAAGAGGGTCAATTTCAAGTTTCATTGTATCTCCAGCTTTACCCCAGGTAGAACGGGTTTGATAGGTAGAACCGTCAGTTCTTTGAACTATAATTTCGTGATAGTCAGGATGTAATTTTTCTTTCATAGTGTAAGGAAAATAGATATCTAGAGAGAAAAAATCAAGTAAATAGTTATAAATTTTTAATTAATTCTTCATAAATGCTAGGATTACTTGCAATAAGGGATAAATCAGTTGATAAATCAAAATTTTTACCTTTTTCATTCAGTACTACGCCTCCCGCTTCTTTAACTAAAATGATTCCAGCGGCAATATCCCAAATTTTAAGATTATGCTCCCAAAATCCATCAAATTTACCATTAGCTACATATGCTAAATCCATAGCTGCTGAACCAAGTCTTCGAATGCCTGTTTTAGAGCCGATGACCTGGAGTTCTTTAAAGTAACTAGGCAGAGAATCTTGATGTTTTATTTGGAAACCAGTTGCAATCATACAATCTTCTAAATGCCTTCGATTTGAAACTCTAATTCTCGTTCCATTTAACCAGGCACCACTTCCTTTGTGTGCCCAAAAAAATTCATTCAATATAGGATTATAAATAGCCCCAGCTATAATTTCTTTTCTGACTACGAGTCCAATAGAGACAGCAAAAAAGGGAATACCGTGCATAAAATTTAAAGTCCCGTCCAAAGGATCGATTATAAATAGGGGTTTATCTTGATTTAATTTTTCAATATCAGAAGATTGATATGTCTCTTCGTCTATTTGTAAAAAATCAGGCTTATCTTTACTGAGACTGTACGCAATAGATTTCGAAGCCTTAATATCAGCTGAAGACACAAAGTCATTCATATCTTTTTTAGATATTTGCAATTTTTCAAGTTCTCCAAAATCTCTTATAAGAGATTTAGATGCATTTTTACATGCTTTTTCCATAACGGTAATAATAGGAGGTACTAATGACATTAAAGTATTATTTAGATTTTTCTATATAAGTAAAATCTTTAGTGTTTAATTTAATTTTATCACCCACTTCAATATGACCTGGAACAGTTGTTCTAATTTTTTTTTCTAAGAGAGCAGGCTTGTAAGACGAGGAGACAGTTTGACCTTTAATGACAGCTTCAGTCTCTAAAACTTCTAATATTACTTGATCTGGAAGGATGACGTTCATAGGTTTTTCGTCAAATGATTCAATAATGACAGTCATACCGTCTTCTAAAATATTAGCGGCATTATCATCAATAATTTCTTTAGTAAGAATTATTTGTTCAAAATTTAAATTATTCATAAAGGTAAACTCATCTCCGCTTCTAAATAAAAACTGATGTTCAATTTGCTCTGAACGAACTCTTTCAATAGACTCAGAACTTCTAAATCTTTCGTTCAGTTTAGATTGATTGGAAATATTTTTTAATTCAGCTTGTACATATGCTCCACCTTTACCAGGTTGAGTGTGAGAAAGTTTTCCAACTTTCCATAGAGAATTATTATGCTCAATAATATTACCAACTTTTAATTCGTTTGCACCTATCTTCATTTAGATTTATAAATTTCAATCATTTGATTAAGTAGTTTAAGTGAGTCTTCTCTTTTTCTTTGAAAGCAATTACGTCCTATAATAGATCCGTTACCGCCACCAAGATGAATGGCCTTAATTTCATCCATTAAAGCATTATCATTTTTTGTGTCTCCACCAGAAAATATGACAATCCGCATTCCATCAAAAGCAACTTTCTTAATGTGAGCAACTCTATCTTTCAAAGTAGAAACTTCTATTAATTTATTTTCAAAAGCAACTTTAGTAGGGTCATCTTCAATAAAGTCTGTTGGAAGTTTAACTTTAATAATATTAGCCCCTAATAGAGCTGACATATGAGCTGCATAAGAGATTATATTGATAGCAGTTTCACCTTGTTTGGAGATTTTAACTCCACGAGCATAAGCCCATAAAACAACTGCAAGACCTTTATCTTTTGCTTCTTTGGAAATTTCTCTGAATTCTTCCATTAAGTCGAAATTATGGTCAGACCCAGGATAAATTGTAAATCCAATAGCACTACATCCCATTTTAACGGCATCATCGACTGTTCCTGTTACAGCCTGATCCATAGATTGTGCTAATGTATTCGAGCTATTGATTTTTAAAATAGTTGGTATCTGTCCGTAAAAATTTCCAACTCCAGCTTGAAGCATCCCTAAGGGAGCAGCATAAGCGCTTAGTCCAGCATCTATGGCCAATTGATAATGATATATTGGATTATAAGCATCTGGGTTAATTGCAAAACTCCTATCAGGCCCATGTTCAAAACCTTGATCTACAGGCAAAATAATTAATCTGCCAGTTCCCGCAAGCTTACCATGCATTAAAATTCTTGATAAATTAGTTCTTACTCCAAAATTCTCACTTTCGTATGAGGATAATATTTTTTTTACGGTTGATGTAATTTTCATAATTATAATTTACACACTTGTTTTACTGTCTCAAGCATTCTATTCGAAAAACCCCATTCATTATCATACCAAGTCATAATCCTTCCAAAAGTAGGGGAGATAACTGTAGTTTCCGTAAGGTCTAAAATAGAACTCCTAGGATCGTGATTATAATCGGAAGAAACCTTAGGTTCTGTATCAAGACCTAAAATATTTTTCAGCGAAGTAGATTCATATTCTTTAAATTTTGCATTCAGAGCATCGACAGTAATTTTTTTATTTGTATTAAATTTAAAGTCTACTAATGAGACATTTGGGGTAGGAACTCTAATAGCAGTTCCATCAAGTTTACCTTTAAGATTAGGTAAAACTAATCCAACAGCTTTAGCTGCACCTGTACTAGTAGGAATAATATTTTGAGAAGCTCCTCTAGCTCTTCTTAAATCTTTATGAAAAGTGTCTACTGTACTTTGATCTCCAGTAAAAGAATGAATAGTGGTCATATATCCAGATTCAATTCCAAACTCTTTGTCAATGACGTGAGCTACAGGAGCTAAACAATTCGTTGTACAGGAAGCGTTGGAGATCACAATATGATCAGATGATAAAAGTGAATGATTAACTCCTTGAACGATAGTTATGTCAGCATCAGTACAAGGCGCTGAAACTATAACTTTAGAAGCACCACTTTTAATATGGAGTAACGATTTTTCTTTTGTTGCAAATATACCCGTACATTCCATTACAACATCAATATTTTTTTCAGACCATTTTAAATTTTGGGGATCTCTTTCTGCAGAAACAGTAATTTTTTTTCCAGCTATACTAAATTCATTGTTATTAACTTTTAAAATTTCAAAAGGCATTTTTCCATGAACGCTGTCATATTTTAATAAATGAATATTTGAATCTATGTCGGCAAGATCGTTAATATGAGTGATTTCATAGTCATTAGAAAACTCTTCATGTCTTTCAATAAAAGCTCTAAATACTAATCTTCCTATTCTTCCAAATCCATTAATAGCAACTTTTTTTTTACTCATTTATTTTTTTTTCATACCTTTCATAATATTTTTTGAAATTATTTTTGGATCTAGTCCAAATTTTTTATAAACCTGATTGGCAGGTGCGCTAGAACCAAAATCATCTATACCAAAAATATTTTCTTTATTTGTAAATTTATTCCAGTACATAGTTGACCCTGCTTCAATAACAAATACTTCTCCTGTTGACGAATTAAGTAAATTCTTTTGAAATGATACAGACTGTTTTTCAAATAGCGAACTAGACGGCATAGATATAATTTTTGAAGAAATTTTATTGTCTAATAAAATTTTTGAAGTCTCTATTGCTAAAGAAACCTCTGATCCAGTAGCGATAATTGTTATATGATTTTTTTTGTTATTTTGCTCAATAACATAAGCGCCTTTAAAATCTTTTATTTTTACTAAACTATTTGAGATTTGTGGTAAATTCTGTCTAGAAAGACAAAGAAAGGAAGGTCCATTTTTAATTTTAATTGCCGCCTCCCAACATAGTACGGTTTCTAATAAATCTGCAGGACGAAAAACATAGCTATTAGGAATAGACCTTAACATATTAATTTGTTCAATCGGTTGGTGAGTTGGTCCATCTTCGCCTAATCCAATTGAGTCATGAGTGAATACAAGAATAGGATCGATTTTCATTAATGCAGCTAATCTTAAACTCGGTTTCATATAATCAGCAAAACTAAGAAAAGTTCCTGAAAAAATTTTAAAGAAGTTCGTAGAAGCAACACCATTCATAATTCCAGCCATACCATGCTCTCTTACCCCAAAGTGAATATACTGACCTCCTAAGTTTTTTTTATTAACAATACTCATTGATTTACCTTTAGTAAGATTCGATCCAGTTAAATCAGCAGAACCGCCAATGATAGATTCAGATTTACTTAAGTAGTCTATAATAACTTCAGATGATTTTCTTGTGGCTTGCTTATCAGTAAATTTAATAACATCTTTTTTAATTTTACTAAATAATTTTGTTAAATCATTTTTAGATTTAAATAATTTAATTTTCGATTCATGTTTTTTGGATAATTTATAAAAAGACATACATCTTTTATGGCTTAATCTCCAATCCTTTAATAAAGCTTTAGGTATTATAAAATCACCGTAATTCCAATTCAGCTGCTCTCTTGTTTTAGCTATTTCTTCATCGCCTAGAGGAGATCCATGAGACGATGACTTGGAAGATTTATTTGGTGAACCAAATCCTATAGTAGTTTTAAAATTTAATAATATAGGTTTTTTTAATTTAAGAGTTTTATCAAGATTTTTTTTTATACTTGTAAAATCATGTCCATCTCCATTAGAAACATCCCAATTAACCGATTCAAATCTTAAATTAGTATTGTCTGAAAAAGATAAATCTGTTGAACCGTCAATACTTATTTTATTGTTATCATAAATCAGAACTAAGTTATCTAACTGTAAGTGACCCGCAAGACTAATAGCTTCTTGACTGATGCCTTCCTGCAAGCAGCCATCACCACAAAAAACATATACCTTAGGGCAAAATTTTAATTTAAGTTTTGCGGCCAAATTTTTTTGAGCAAGTGCCATACCAACAGCATTAGCAATACCTTGACCTAGTGGTCCTGTAGTAATTTCTATTCCTGTTTCTGGTTCATATTCAGGATGTCCCGCTGTAATTGATCCTAATTGTCTAAAATTTTTAATTTGATCTAAAGTCATTTTTTTATAACCCGTTAGATAAAGAAGAGAGTAAAGAAGCATAGACCCATGCCCATTTGATAAGACGAATCTATCCCTAAAAGACCATTCAGGATCTGCAGGATTAAAATTTATATAATCTTTAAAAAGTACTGTTGCTATATCGGCCATACCCATTGGCATGCCAGGGTGACCTGATTTTGCTCTCTGAACGGCATCTATAGATAAAAACCTGATGCAATTTGCTAGTTCGCGATAATTTTTCAATGGAATAACTCTCTGATATACTTATAAATTAAACTATGGATGATATTCAACAACAAATCACAAACAAAATAGACCAATTAGTAGATAAACTCAAATCTTTTAGAAATTTATCTAGAGAGCTCGAACAAAAACTTTTGGAGAATAAACTAAAAGTGGATTATTTGGAAAAAAGGCAGACCGAATTAGAGCAAGAACTAGAAGGTAACAAAAGGGAAATAGAACAAAAAAATCAATTAATTGAACAGGCAACTAATAAAATAGAAGAAGTTTTAGTTAATATAGATAGCGATGTCTAATCTTTTAGATCTAAACATAGCCGGAAGACATTTGAGAATTCAATGTTCCGATAATAATAAGAATGTTGTTAAGGATCTTGCATTAAAAATTAGTGATCTTATTAATAATGAAAAGAGAGAAAGTGTTCCTTTTTTAACCTCAACCTTTATTGCTTTTTTAAAATCGATGGAAGATAGCTTTAATAAGGAAAGTATTTTAAAAGAATCCCTTAACAATAAATTATTTTATGAAAATACTATAGAGCAAATGCGAGAAGAAAATTTACATTTAAAAAAAATCATTGACTCCATAATGATTAAACTCGATTCAGAACTTCCAATTGAATAAATTTGAAATCAGAAAAACATTTCTTTCAAAAAGAAAAAGTTTAGAAATCGATGAAGTAAAAAATAAATCCAAAATTATCAATAGTAATATTCTAAAAGTTTTATCTAACTTTCCCGATATTAAATCTATTGGCTTGTTTTATCCATTTGATAATGAAGTTGAGGTATTGGATCTCTGTCTAGATTTGGAAGCTAATCAAATTCATGTAACTTTGCCAGTTGTTAAAAGTAAATTAGAGCCATTAGATTATAAAATTTTTAGTTATCAGGCTCACAATGTTGCAAAAGGTTACCGTGGAATTTTAGAACCTATTCACTCTCTTTCTTTAGAACCAGAAGCTATTGTTGTTTCTTGCTCAGCTTTTAATTTAGAGAAGTATAGAGTTGGATATGGGGGAGGATTTTATGATAGAACAATAGAAAAATTTAAAGAAAAAAATAAAAATTTTTTCACTATTCTTGCAGCTTTTGATATGCAACAATGTGATGAAATTTTTCAAGAACAGTATGATCAAAAAGTTGATTTTATTTGTACGGAGACTAGTAAAATATAATTATGAATTTTTTAATGATAGGCGATGTAGTTGGCAGAGTGGGAAGAAATGCATTGCACTCAAACCTGACCGAGATAAAGAAAAAATTTGAAATTGACTTCACTATTGTTAATGCGGAAAATTCGGCCGCAGGATTTGGCCTAACTCCAAAAATATATGAAGAGCTAATTGCTATGGGAGTCGATGTGGTCACCTTAGGAAATCACGCTTGGGATAAAATTGAGATAATTGATTATATGGAATCTAATCCAAATCACTCTATTATAAGGCCTCTTAACTTTTTAAATGACTCCCCAGGCAGGGGATATAAAATATTTGATCACCCTAATGGAAAAAAAATACTAGTTTGCCAAGTGCATACAAAACTATTTATAAACTTACCTTTAAATGATCCTTTTTATAGTCTGGATACAGAAATTATCTCTCTTCTTGAGGCAGGTAAGGCTGATTATTCGTTTTTAGAGGTACATGGAGAAGCTACCTCGGAAAAAAATGGTATAGGTCAACATTATGATGGAAAATTTACAGGTATTTATGGGACACATACTCACATTCCTACAGCTGATGCTAGAATATTAAATAAAGGCACCGCATTTAAAACAGATATTGGAATGACAGGTGATTATGATTCAATAATTGGCATGAAGAAAGAGAACGCTATAAAAAGAATGCGAACAGGTATTAATTCTAATAGATTAGAACCCGGTGAAGGTGAGGCTACTATTTCAGGTATAGTGATTAAAAAAGAATCTAATGCAGACGTCGCGTCTATAAAATCGATTTTAATTGGTGGAGTTCTAAATAGAGAAGAGTTTTAAAAAATGGCAGGTCATTCAAAATTTAAAAATATTCAGTTTCGTAAAGGAGCACAAGATAAGAAAAGAGCAAAACAGTTTGGTAAAATAGGAAGAGAAATTCAAATTGCTTCAAAGCTCGGGGGTCCTGACCCTGAAAAAAATCCAAGATTAAGACTTGCAATGAATAATGCCAGAAGTGTAAATATGCCAAAAGATAATATTGAAAGAGCTATTAATAAAAACAACACTGATACCGCAGATTACTCTGAAATTAGATACGAAGGTTATGGGCCTTACGGAACAGCATTTATTATTGAAGCTCTAACTGATAATAAAAATAGAACTGCTACTGAAATCAGAACAATTTTCTCGAGAAATGGTGGTAACCTTGGTGAGACAGGTAGCGTTAGTTATAATTTTGATAAAGTGGGCGAAGTAGTTATTAAAGCTAGTCTTAATGACGAGACGATTGAGGAATTAATTGAAGTTGGTGTGGAAGATTATGTTTTAGATGGGGGGGAGACTTATCTTTATTGTAAATTAGAAGATTTATTTACAGTTGAAAAGTTTGTTCAAGATAAGAAATTAGAAGTAGAAGGGGCTAAATTAATTTGGAAGCCTAATATGAACGTAGAAATTACTTCTAGAGAAGACCTTGAGAAACTTTTGAAATTATCAGACGATTTAGAAGATAATGACGATGTTCAAAATTGTTTCTCTAATCTAGATTTTGATAGTAAATTGATAGGAGAATCAGATGCCTGATAAAGCTTGGAAGAATAGAGAACGCCTAGTATCCAAATTTTTTGGAGGAATAAGAAATGCTTTAAGTGGTATAAATTCAAAAGTCACTCATGCAGATGTTATTCATAAAGAATTGTTTATTGAATGTAAGTTGAGGGCCAAACACTCTGCTGTGAAACTTTGGGATGATACTAAAGTTTATGCTGATAAAGAAAAAAAAATACCCGTCATCGCACTATGTGAGAAAAATAGACCGGGTTTTTGGATTATGGTTCATTCGGATGATTTTGAATCAGTTTCAAAAATAACACATAATAATATTATTATTAAGGAGATTGAATAAATGGAAAACGAAGTAATTAATTTAGCATCAATGAAAGGATCAGTTGATTTTTCTATGTTTTCTATGTTCTTTAAATCTGACTGGATTGTTAAATTTGTCATTCTTTTGCTTTTAATTTTTTCTATTCAGTCATGGAAAATTATCGTTCAAAAATTATTTACTATTAGTAAAATGAAACGCATTTCTAAAAAATTTGAAAATCATTTTTGGTCAGGTGTTACGCTAGATGAACTTCACGAGCAAATTGATGAATTTGAAGAAGAGAGTTTTTCTTTGATTTTTAAAAATATCATGGATGAATATGATAAATCTTTAAAATCAAAAACAAAAATGGATAGTTTTTTGATTCAAAGATTAGAAACGGTTTTAGAATTAAGTGTCAGTAATGAAGATTCAAAACTCAATAGAGGATTATCTTTTCTTGCTTCATCTGGTTCTGTTGCCCCTTTTATTGGATTATTTGGAACTGTGTGGGGGATTATGCATAGCTTTCAAGCAATCGCCATAGCACAAAATACTAATTTGGCTGTAGTTGCCCCAGGTATAGCTGAAGCACTTTTTGTTACTGCACTTGGTTTATTTGTAGCTATACCTTCTACTGCTTTTTATAATCTTATAACTGCTAGAATTGATAACTATCTATCTGAAGTTGAGAATTTTGGAAAAGATTTAGTAAACATTATTTCAAGACAAATGAGCTAATGAGAAGAAAGCATCGACCAGTTTCGGCAATCAATGTAACGCCAATGGTTGATGTTATGTTAGTGTTATTAATAGTTTTTATGGTAACCGCACCTTTATTAACAGTGGGAGTTCCAGTTAATCTTCCAAAAGTTGAATCTCAGTCTTTAGATGCACAAAGAGAACCATTAGAGATTACTTTAAATGAAAATAACGAACTTTTTATTGGAGATGAAATGGTAATCTTCGATGAATTAATATCTAAAGTTAGGGCAGTGGCAGGTAACAATAGTGATATTAGAATTTTTTTAAGAGCAGATACAAATATAAATTATGGAGAAGTCATGCAAGTACTTGGAGCTTTAAATACTTCTGGTTTTTTAAAAATAGCTCTTGTTACAAAAAAACCTGATTAAATAATATTGTATATACAAAAAATTCTTAATCCCTTTAATCAAATTAGATTTTATCTTGAAGATTTTTTTTATCAGAAAAAAGATAATGCTTTTACCTTTCTTTCAATTCTAGTTCACATTCTATTTTTACTACCTATGATTAGTTTAACTTTTAACAAAGATAAAATTACTGACATACCTCTGATCCTTCCAGTTGAAATGTTTATTGTTGAAGAAAAAACAGCTGCACCAGAATTCAAACAAGAGGTAAATGAAGTTATTCCTGATATGGTTGAGCAGGTTCAAGAAACTGAAGAAGAAGTAATTGAAGAAGTTGAACAGATAGTAGCTAAAGAAGAAATTCTTGCAACTGAATCAGTTGAAGAAGAAAATGACTTCGTAATTGAAAAAAAAATAAAGCCCGAAGAGATCATCGAGGAAAAGCCAGTTGAAGTAAAAAATGATTTTGAAATTAAACTTAAAAATAAGCCAGAACCAAAAGAGATTATTGAAAAACCTGAAGTTGAAATTGTTTTAAAAGCTAAACCTAAAAAAAAATCTTTTAATGTAAGCAAAGTTTTAAAAGATATTGAACAAGAGAGTAAAGATTTTAAAAAAGAACAAGAGACAACTGAAGAAAAGCAATCAGACGTCTTCACAGATGAAGTTGGAGAAAAGATGACTATCTCTGAACTAGAATTATTAAAACAACAACTATATTCTTGCTATACCGTTCCTGCTGGGTCAAAGGGGTTTGAAGATATGAAGGTCCAGGTACAAATTTTTGTTAACCCTGATAGGACAGTGAAGGAGGCTATTATTAAAAATACCTCAAAAATGTCCACAGATCCTTACTTTCGAACTGCTGGCGAAGCTGCGCTTAGAGCTTTTAATCATCCGAAATGCTCAACTCTTATGCTTCCAGAAGATAAATATGATGAATGGAATGAAATTAATTTCACATTTGATTTCAGCTGGATGTTTGACAAGGGTTAAATTTTAAAAATTATATGTTATGTTGTATTAATTATGAAAAAACAATTCTCATTAATTCTATTTATAGTTTTTTTTTCATCAAATGTTTTTGCAGCATTAGAAGTTACTATTTCTCAAGGTAAGGTTGAGCCAACTCCTATTGCAATAACTGATTTTTTTGGTAGCAGTGATAAAGCTGCTAAGGGCGGAAAGATATTAAGGGAAATTATTTCCAATAACCTTACAAATTCTGGACTATTTTATACTGTAGATGAAGACTTGTATATTCAATCAGATAATTTGGTAGATAAAGTCCCAAGATTTGAAGATTGGAAAATAATTAAAGCTCAATTCCTTTTAAGTGGTGATGTGAATTATTCTAACAATACATATATTGTAAAAATAAGATTATATGATGTTTTTGCTGGTCAAGAAATTAAAGCGGTTAAAATGTCAATTCCTAATCTAGAACTTATAAGAAGATTGGGACATAAAATCAGTGACTTAGTTTATGAACGTATAACCGGAGAGGGAGGTTATTTCGATACTAGAATTGTTTATATATCTGAAGTCGGACCTTTGAATCAAAGAGTAAAAAGACTTGCGATTATGGATCAGGACGGACACCCTGACAGTCATCAATTTTTAACGAATGGTAAAAATTTAGTTCTCACGCCAAGATTTGCTCCAAATAATCAAACTATTACTTATATGGAATATGAAAACAATATCCCGAGAGTTTATATTTATAATTTAAAAACAGGAGTGAGGGAAATTGTTGGTGATTTTCCAGGAATGACTTTTGCTCCTAGGTTTTCACCTGATAGTCAAAAAATTGTGATGTCTTTTTCAGATCCAAAGACAGCTAATACAGAAATTTATTTAATGGACTTAAATACAAGAACCATAGAAAGATTAACTAATGACCCTGGTATAGATACATCACCTTCTTTTTCTCCCGATGGTAAAAAAATTGTTTTTAATTCAGATAGAGCGGGCTATCCCCAATTATACATAATGGATACTAATGGAAAAAATATTAAAAGAATTAGTAGGGGAAAGGGCGTTTATGGAAATCCAGTTTGGTCTCCTAGAGGGGATCAAATTGCTTTTACTAAATTAACACAAGGATTATTTCATATAGGTATCATGGATATAGTTGGGCTTAACGAAAGAGTTGTCGTTAAAGATTTTTCCTTAGAATCTCCTGCATGGTCGCCAAATGGAAGATATTTGATATATCATAGACAAAAGAGATCGAAAGAAGATGGAACTGGAGGGCAAACTTCCATCCATTTTATTGATATTACAGGATTTAATGAAAGAAAAATACAAACCCCAAGAGACGGCTCTGATCCAGCCTGGTCACCACTATTATGAGACTTAGAACATAAATTTAATAAAAATTTAATTAAACAGATAATAATAAGTCTTGATTTAGGTCTAAATCGATGATTAATCTAGTTTAAATATAGTTTAAACACGCGGAGAATAACAAACATGTTAAAAAAACTTTTTATAATACTAATTTCTGGCTTGATTCTAACTTCTTGTGCTGGTCAAAAAAATGTAACAGGTGGTGGAAGTATTGCTGCCGGATCCCAAGAAGATTTAATCGTTAATGTTGGAGATAGAGTATTCTTCGAATTTGACAGTTTTGAAATTACTGTTGATGGTCAATCTACTCTAGATGCTCAGATAGCTTGGTTAAAGCAATATTCAGAAGTTGATATCACTATTGAAGGTCATGCTGACGAAAGAGGTACAAGAGAGTACAACTTAGCTCTAGGTGCTAAAAGAGCAAATACTGTATATAATTACTTGATGGATGCAGGTGTTGCAAACACGAGAATGAATACTGTTAGCTTTGGTAAAGAGAGACCTGAAGTTATTGGTTCAACTGACTCTGCTTGGAGCCAAAATAGAAGATCAGTTACTACAGTAACAAAATAAGTAAATTTATTTAACGCCTCACTTTAGAAATTTAGTGAGGCGAAAATTTTAATGAAATTTTTATATATAATAATCTTATTAATATTTCATATCAACTCAGTACAGTCCGAAGAAACAAATTCTAAATTATCTAATGATATCGATAGATTAAGTAATGACCTACAAGATCTCCAGAGTTTCGTTTATAACAATTTAAATCCTAATAGTCAGGAAAATGAAATCAGCACAACCGAAGTAGCTTCATCAGATAAAGTTTCAGATCTAGAAAATGCTTTAAAAAAAATTAATTTTAGACTGGAAGAGTTGGAAATTAAAATTAGCGATTTATATTCATTATATCTTAATCAAAATACAGTCACCTTATCTACTATCAAGAGCTCTGACGGAATAATTATACAGCAAGACTCCTCTTCTATTATTTCAGAAACTAATGAGACAAAACAATTAGGCCAAATTAGCTTAAATGATTTAGAGGGTGAAAATAAACTACCTGTTGATAATGCGGAAATAATAGAAATTGAAAATGAATTACTAGATGAAATTCAAGATGAAGTTGTTCAAGAGGTAAATCCTTTAAACGTAGAGCAGGAGTTAATTGCGGCTAAAAACTTTATGGGATCGCTAGATAATTCAAGAGCAATACAAAGTCTGTCTAAAATTATCGAATCTAAATCTGATAATAGAAATGCGATTTCAGAGTCTTATTATTGGCTAGGCAGAACCTATTTCATTAATAGTAATTTTATAGAGGCAATCAAATATTTTGGAATTAGACATAGGGATTTTGAAGATATTCAGAATTTTAAAGCAGATAATTATTACTGGTTAGCTAAATCTCTTGTAAAAATTGGAGATAAAGAAAATGCCTGCCTAGTTATGGAAGATATAATTTTTTCAAATGACTACAGTAGTGAATTGGGAATAGTGGAGGATTCTAAATCTTTGCAAGAAGAGCAAAGTTGCGGCTTAATTATTGACTAAAGCAGAAATTCTAAATCAAAAATTTATTGATAATTTTTGTGTTATTAATTCAATTAAAAAAACTAATTCTATAGTGATCTCTTTATCGGGGGGGATTGATAGTACGGTCTTATTTTTTTTATTAACAAATTATTTTCCTTCTAAGAAAAAAATCCATATTTTAATTTTTGATCACCAGACAAGAGCTGAGAGTGGACTGGAAATTAAAAGTTTGATTAATTTTTATAAAATCAATATTTTTTTTTCTTATAAAATTTTTAAAATAGGTTCAAAGTTAAAGGGAAATAGATTTCAAGAAAAATCAAGAGATATTAGAATTAGTAAAATAATTAATTATGCTAAAAAATTTAAAATAAAAGATATTTTTCTCGGTCATCATAATGACGATATTCTTGAAACACTGCTTTTAAGAAAAATTCAATTATCGGGCATTAGGGGTAATCTAAATATTTTTTCTAATTCCTTTAATGGTTTAAATTTTCACAGACCTTTGAAAGTTTTTACTAAAAATCAAATTAATACTTTTGCAAACTTTAATAAATTAAGATGGTTTGAAGACCGAACAAATAGTGAAAATATCTATACTAGAAATAAAATTAGAAATCATTTAATCAATAAAAAGCATAGTGAAGAATTAAAATCTTATTACCAGTCACTCGGTGATATTGATGATTTAGAAAAGTTTTTAGATTTACTTATAATAGAGAATCAAGACTCTATAAGTATTCAAAAATTTATTTTTGATAAACTTCCTTTGGTAATCAAAAAACACCTCCTTTATAAAGTCTTGATTTTGATTGCGCCTATTGACTCAATTAGGTCTGTTAATATTGATAATATTTGTGCCATAGTGGATAAATCATCAAATTTTAATAAAAAAAGATCGATTAAAGGCGGATTCATTCAAGTTTCAGAATTGTTAATAAATTTTATTCAAATTCAGCCCTTTAAACAAAAAAATCTATAGCTATATTAATCATAGATGAAAAATTTCTCCAAAAATATATTCGTATGGATTGTTATTAGCTTAATACTATTAGCTTTATTCAATATTTTTAAAAATTCTCAAATGGATAACAAGTCTTTTGAATACTCCTATTCATCTTTTCTTGAAAAAACAAGTCAAGGTCAGATAAAATCTGTTAAAATAGAAGGAAATAATATTTATGGAGAAACCATAGATGGTCTTGAGTTTTTCACTTATTCTCCTAGAGACCCTAATTTAATTGAAAAATTATCTGAGGCAAATGTCTCTATTGTTGCAAGTGCTGAGCAAAGTGGAATGCATCCACTATTGAGTATATTTTTATCTTGGTTTCCTATGTTATTGCTAATTGGTGTTTGGATATTTTTTATGAAGCAAATGCAATCGGGTAAAGGTGGAGGAGCTATGGGATTTGGAAGATCTAAAGCAAAATTATTAAATGAAAATAAGAATAAAGTGACTTTTAATGATGTTGCAGGAATTGATGAGGCAAAACAAGATCTAGAAGAAGTTGTTGAATTTCTAAAAGATCCACATAAGTATCAAAAATTAGGTGCAAAAATACCAAAAGGCGCACTTCTAGTTGGAACTCCAGGAACTGGTAAAACTCTTTTAGCTAGAGCTATAGCTGGTGAAGCTGGCGTGCCTTTCTTTTCTATTTCGGGGTCAGATTTCGTAGAAATGTTTGTTGGTGTTGGTGCAAGTAGAGTAAGAGATATGTTTGAGCAGGCAAAAAAAAGTGCTCCTTGCATAATTTTCATTGATGAAATTGATGCTGTTGGAAGACATAGGGGTGCTGGACTAGGTGGTGGAAATGATGAAAGAGAACAAACACTCAATCAACTACTTGTTGAGATGGATGGATTTGAAGCCAATGAAGGTATTATAATTGTTGCTGCAACAAATAGACCTGATGTTCTAGATCCTGCCTTATTGAGACCGGGTAGATTTGATAGGCAAGTTGTAGTCCCTTCTCCCGATATTATTGGCAGAGATAAAATTCTAAAAGTCCATACTAAGAAAATTAAAATGGACAAGTCTGTTAAAACTATCTCAATAGCAAGATCTACGCCTGGTTTCTCTGGAGCAGATTTGGCAAACATTGTAAATGAAGCCGCTTTAACAGCAGCTAGAAAAAATAAAAAAATGGTTACGATGATAGATTTCGAAGAAGCTAAAGATAAAGTTATGCTTGGAACCCAAAATAGATCTAAAATAATTTCTGATAGTGAAAAAGAAGTAATTGCATATCATGAAGCTGGGCATGCTTTAGCAAACTTGCACTGCACACATGCTGATCCAATATATAAATCTTCTATTATACCTACAGGAAGAGCTTTAGGTTTTGTGATGAGCGTTCCTGAACACGATAAAGTCATACATAGAAAAGATGAGTTTTTGGATAAATTGGTAATAACAGTTGCCGCTAGGATAGCAGAAGAAATTATTTTTGGACCTGAAAAAATTGGTTCTGGTGCTGCGGGAGACATACAGCAAGTCACTAGTCTTGCAAGAAAAATGGTTACTGAATTCGGATATAGTGAAAAATTAGGTAGAGTGAGATATAGCGGTAATCAAGAAGAAGTCTTTTTAGGGCATTCTGTTTCACAATCTAAAAATATTTCTGAGCAAACAGCTAGAATTATAGACGAAGAAGTCATAAGAATTGTTGTTGATGCAGAAAAAAGAGCAAGAAAAATTTTAGAAGACAACATTAAAGATCTTCATATAATAGCAAAAGGTTTATTAGAATATGAAACATTAACAGGAGAAGAGATTAAAAATCTTATTAAGGGAATAAAGCCTACTAGAGATGAAGATGATCTTGGAGGAAGTTCAAACAATTCTGATGAAAATAATGAAGAACAAACTGGAAAAAAAAGTCCTTTACCGTCTTTTACAAAAGATCAAAATTTTCCCCTTCCAAATTAACCTGTCTTTTCTATATTCATAAGCCGTATGAGATTATTTGGTACAGATGGAATTAGGGGTAAGGTCAATCAATATCCTTTAACAGTAGAAAGTATTCTAAAATTATCTAAAGCAGCCTCATTAGTTCTTCGAAAAAAGACTTCTATCAATAGAGTAGTCGTTAATAAAGATACAAGGCTATCCGGCTATATATTTGAGCCCGCTATTACTGCTGGCTTAATTTCAATGGGAATGGATGTAATTTTAGTTGGTCCGCTACCCACTCCAGCTTTAAGTCTTTTAGGTAAATCATTAAGGGCAGATTTTTCAATTATGATTACCGCATCCCATAATCCTTATCAAGATAACGGTTTAAAATTTTTTAATTCAAATGGTTTAAAAATATCATTAGAAGAAGAAATAAAAATTGAGGATTTGTTTTTTAATTATGATTTTGAAAATCATAAAATTAAATCTAACGCCTTAGGTAAGGCGGAGAGACTCAAAGATGCAATTGGAAGATATTCAGAAGCATTAAAGCAAGAAGTAGATAAAAAAATTACATTTCATGATATGAGAGTTGTTTTAGATACAGCAAATGGTGCTGCATATAAAGTAGCTCCACAAATACTCTACGAACTTGGTGTGGATTTAAAGACAATTAATAGTAGTCCAAATGGAACTAATATTAATGCAGATTGTGGTTCATTATTTCCCGCAAAAGCTTCAAGGCAAGTCATGAGAAAAAAAGCAAATATTGGTATATGTCTTGACGGTGATGCTGACCGAGTGGTTCTAATTGATGAAAAAGGAATTATTTTAAGTGGTGAGGAAATACTTTATATAATCGCTAAACACTATTTAAAAAATAAAATTTTAAAAAAAGGTTCAACTATTATAAGTAATGAAGTTGCAAATTATGGATTTGAAGAATGTTTAAATAAAATTGGCCTAAATTTATTAAGGGTTAAGGTGGGGGATAAAAATATTATAGACGCCATTGTCAATAAAGGTCATTTATTTGGAGGCGAACCTTCAGGACACTTTATATTCCAGAATAGTAACTTAATAGGGGATGGTTTAGTAGCGGCTATCAAAGTTATGTCTATAATGAAGAAGGAAAATAAAAGATTAAGCGAACTAAGAAAAGATTTACATATGTATGAAGTTTTAGAGATTAATCAAAAAATAGACAAAGAGATTTTTTTAGTCAAACAAGAAAAATTATATATCGATTTAATTAAAATTATTAAAAATAAAAAAATATTTCATTCAATTAGACCTTCTGGAACAGAGCCCTTACTAAGAGTTAACTTGCAATACGATAAAAGAAGTATAAAACCAAATGTATTAAATAATATTAAATTAAAAATTATTAAAACAATTTCTGATGCTTGTTAATTCCTTTGATACAAAGTTCGGTAAAACTGCTGAAAAATATGAAAATTTTGATAATTTATTTGTAAATCTTTTAAAAAAAAAGAAAATTTTCAATAGAATATTTACATCAGTTCTGACTGATAAAAAAATTTTAAAAGAAATTAATTTAAGATCTGATATTACAGGCCAGGTTTTAAATTCTATTATTAGTCAAGACTTACCGTCTAAACAAAACTTATATTATATGGGAGATGTTTTTAAAAAAGATCTTGTTAGTTCGCAAATTAAGCAATTTAGAGAACATGGAATTGAGGTAATCAATCAATTAGATGCTAAATCTTTCTCATTAACTACTAATCTATTAGTTGAATATCTTAATTTAACAATTAAAAAAAATTATTGTTTTGTTTTTACAGATCCTAATTTGAGCAATAAAAGCGATTATATTCTCGATTCAAAAAAACAAGATAATCGCATATCTAATTTTATCAAAAGTTTTGTTATTAATAATAAAAAGATTCCATTTGTTATAAATTCTGAAAAAAACTTTTTTTCTAAAGATTACCATAGAGAAATATTTTTTTATGTTTATTCAGATATTTCAAAGAAAATTTTAGCTCAGGGTGGAGGATATAAGTATAAAAAAAATAATAAGATACTTAATGGTTTTGGATTTTCATGTAATATAGATAGTTTAGTGGAGTTAGTTTAATGAATAAAGCAATAATAGGTCTTCAGTGGGGCGACGAAGGAAAAGGTAAGATAGTAGATTATCTTTCTGAAAATTTTGATTTAGTTGTTCGTTATCAAGGAGGTAATAATGCCGGTCATACAGTTATTGTTGATGATTTAATATATAAATTAAATTTAATTCCTTCTGGTGCTATTAGAGGCAAAGTGTGCTTCTTGGGACAGGGTGTTATTTTAGATCCAGATCACTTTGTTGAAGAGTTAAGATTATTTAAAGAAAAAATACCTGATCCAATTATTTACTTATCTTCAAATATTTCATTAATTTTAGATTATCACAAAAAATTAGATAAAATTAATGAATCAATTCTAGTTGGTAATTCAAAGATCGGTACCACTGCTAAAGGTATCGGACCAGCTTATCAAGATAAAGTAGGTAGAAAGAGTATTAAATTAGCCGACCTTTCTGATAGTGAAATTTTAGATAGTAAACTTAATAATGTTAAAAGTTTTTATGACCCTATACTTATTGCATTTGGTGAAAACCCAATTGATTTAAATGAATATAAAAAATTCCTCTTTGAAAAGTTTGAATCCCTTAAGGATTTAATAGTGGATAATAATTTTATTAATACAAATTTTGATACTAAAAAAATTCTTTTTGAAGGAGCTCAAGGATCTTTGCTTGACCTAGACTATGGAGCTTATCCTTATGTAACATCATCTAATACTATTTCCCCTTATATACCTATTGGTTCAGCTATTAATAAAAACTATGAAACATTAGGCATTTTTAAAGCCTATGCAACTAGAGTGGGTAATGGTCCTTTCCCATCTGAACTATTTAATGAAATTGGCGATTATATGGCAGAAAAAGGTTTTGAATTTGGAACGGTCACTAAAAGGAAAAGAAGATGTGGTTGGTTGGATTTAGTAGCTTTAAAATATAGTTGCTTATTAAACAATACAAAGGAGTTATGCATAACAAAGGTTGACGTTCTTAATGATTTAGATGAAGTGCAGATATGCAAAAGTTATAATGGTAAATTATATAATCAAATTAATTTTGCTTCTAATTCTGCTCTTGAGAATATTAAGCTACAGGAAAATGATTTTCAAAAATTCGATAAATGGGGAGATTTAACTGGCATGAATAGCTATCAGTCAATTCCTAAAGCTTTGAAAGTTTTTATTGAGTATATTGAAAACTATTTAGAAATTCCTATTACTATTATATCTTTTGGTCCAGATCGAAATGAGACAATTATAAAATAAATTAACTATTACCAACTAATTTGTTTTCTGACATATTTTTTATTTCCTCTTGAATTTTTTTTATGGCTTTGTTTTCTATTTGTCTTACTCTTTCTCTACTTATTGAAAATTTTTGACTTAATTCTTCTAACGTTTTCACTGGCTCTTCAAGCCTTCTAGCTTCCAAGATTTCCAACTCTCTAGATTCAAGAGTCTTAACAGCAATGTTAAAAAGCTCTTTGCGTTTATCAAGCTCATCGTCTTTTTCGGTTTTATTTCCAATATCCATATTTTCATCTTCAATTTGATCGATCCATTCACTTTGATTTTCATCGTTGAGAGGGGTATTAAGGGAAAAATCCTGATTAAAAACTCTTCCTTCCATTTGTTTTACTTCGTCTACAGTAACGCCCAGGTCAACTGAAATTGACTTAATCTGATCGTTGCTTAAGTGGCCTTCTTCATATTTTTTTAATTGATTCCTCATTCTCCTAAGATTAAAAAATAATTTTTTTTGAGCGGCGGTAGTACCTATTTTAACTAATGACCAAGAGTGAAGTACATATTCTTGAACGGATGCCCTTATCCACCAAATAGCATAAGTTGCTAATCTAAATCCTTTATCTGGATCAAACTTTTTAACTGCTTGCATTAATCCTAAATTACCTTCAGATATCAAATCAAAAATAGGCAGTCCATAACCTTTATAACCCATAGCAATTTTAGCAACTAATCTTAAATGACTAGTTACTAATTTTTGTGCAGCTTTTGTGTCACCATTTTTAACCCACCTATAAGCTAAATCTTTCTCTTCTTCATTTGTTAATAATGGAAACTGACTAATTTTTTTTAAATAGGGATAAACATCATTTTCAGAAGTAATGACGGGTAGTAAATTTCTTTTTTTATCTAACATTTCTTAATACCTTATCTAAATACATTAAATCATCAGGCAAAGAACATTCTATATCAATTAAATCTTCAGTAATAGGATGTTTAAAATTTATTCTGGAAGAATGAAGTGCTTGTCTTGAAAATTCATCTACTATTATTTTAATAGCATTAGGTAGATTTTTTAACATAAATTTCTGCTCTAGATTTTTTTGATAATCATGATCACCAATTAAAGGAAATCCTAAATTAGATAAGTGCACTCTGATCTGATGAGTTCTGCCCGTAATAATCTTACATTCTAATAAACTAATTGAACCGAAAAAATTTTCCTTATAGCTTACTATTGTTAAAGAGTCTTTACCTCCCTCACTAGACATTTTAAATTTTGTTCTTTTTTTATTTTGTCTAGCAATATTACCAGTAATTTGTTTCTCTTTATCAAGAAAATTACCTATAACATAAGTTGTATAAAATTTATTTATCTCTCTATTTTTAAATAATGCCTTTAATTTTAATTTTATAGAACTATTTTTTGCAATTATAATAATACCACTTGTATGTTTATCTAGCCTATGAACAATTCCCTTTTTTAGCGGTTCATCATCCGTAATCTTAAATTGATTATTTAGACTTTCACATAATGAAGGCTCCTCATCATTTATATTTTTTTTATGAGTTAATAAAGCAGCTGGCTTATTTAATATTGCTAATTGGTCATCCTCATATAAGATTTCAATTTGGAAATTTTTATAACTATAGGATTTCATTGTGTATTATATGAATAAAAAAAATTTATTAATGAGTCTTATCATATTTCAAGGTGCTTTAATAGTGATCGGCATTATTGTGATTATTTATACAATTTTTATTAAAATACAGATTAATGATAATAAAGACTACATTTTGTCTAATAACTTGGATAATAATGCACAATTAATGCTATTAAATGAAAACCAGTATCAAGTAAAAAGAATTGAGGGTAATAGGATCGTATTTGATATTTATGATCTAGAAAATTCTCAAAAAGTTCAAACAATTACTATCAATGAAAATTAATTATATAATTATAGCCGGATCTTCTGGAGGTCATATTTTACCAGCAATAAGTCTCATTAATAATCTCTCTAATACGAAAAAAAAAATAGTTTTTATAACTAATGCAGAAGGTTTAAAATTTATTCCTTTAATTAATAATCAGGATTGCATCGTTAAAGTATTTGAGCAATCCAATAAAATTAAAATAATATTTTCTCAATTTACTAATTGTTTCCATTATTTTATAAAAAATAAAAATGTAAAAGTAATAGGCTTTGGTGGTTTTTTATCAGTTATGCCAATTTTTTTAGGGAGACTTTTTAATTTTATTTTAAAACATAATTTAATTTATATTCATGAACAAAATATAGTTTATGGACTTGCAAATAAAATTAATTATTTTTTTACAAATTATTCTTTCATTTCATTTCCTAGAACAAAATTAAAAAAAAAAGAAATATATGTTGGTAATTATTTTAAAAAAAATATTAAATCTAATTATTCTCAAAAGTCAGGAAAGATTAAAATTCTTTTAATTGGGGGAAGTGCCGGCTCTCTTGATTTAAATAATAAGCTCTTAGATTACATTAAAGAAATACCTCTAGAAGATAGGATTAATTTTGAATTTAAAATTCAGATACCTTCATCATATGAATCGATTAAGGATAAATATAATAAGTTAAGCTCAAATGTATATTTTTTTAGTTTTATCAATGATATAAAATTTAATGATTATGATTTAATTTTTTCTAGATGTGGTTCAGGTTCAATGTTTGAAATTTTATATTTTACTAATAATGTTTATTTCTTACCTCATTTACACTCTCGGGATATGCATCAAAAGTATAATAAGGAATTTTTTATACATAAGCTTAATATTAAAGATAAAATTCCTTATTATAAAAATTTAAAAAATAATTCAGATTTTTATTTTAATAAAATTATCAATCCTTTTTCTATTCACAAAATATTTTCCTTTATCTCGAAATAATGGATATTAATTTTTTAAAATCTAAATCTGTCCATATTATTGGTATTAATGGAATTGGTATGAGTGCCCTTGCTATATATTTAAAAAATAAAGAAATTAAAGTCTCGGGAAGTGATATTACTGAAAACAGTAATACTAAGATTTTAAATAAATACGGCATCAAAGTAATTATAGGTCATAAAAAAGATAATATTATAGGAAAAGATATTATTTTTTATTCCTCGGCAATTAAAAATAATCCTGAAATTACTCATGCTAAGATAATTAAAATTCCTTTATTTAATAGAGCTAAACTATTGCAAATTATTTGTAAAAATAAATTTGTTATCGCTGTTTCAGGATCGCATGGTAAAACTACAACTACTTCATTACTTGGTCATATTCTTGATAAAAAAGGATTAAATCCAATAATTATTTCTGGTGGTGTGATGAAAAATTACGGTCAAAATATACATTTAACTGATAGTGAATTTGTAGTAGTTGAGGCAGATGAAAGCGATGGAACTGTATTTAAACTTAGACCTAATTATTTAATTTATCTAAATGTCGATAACGAACATTTAGATTATTATAAAACTTTAACTAATCTACAAAATAAAGTTAAATCTTTTATTATTAAGCTTTCTCATAAAAATACAAAAATTTTTTTAAATGGGGATGATTTCTTTTTAAATAAAATTAATTTAAAAAATATTATTAAATTTGGTTTTAATAATAAAAATCATTCAATTATTAAAAATATTAAAGTTAATGATCAAAATACTAAATTTGACTTAATTAGTAGCTTGTATGAACCTTTACTAAGTATTAAATCAAACCTATTAGGACATCATAATGCTCTCAATGTTGCTTCTGTTTGTTGTGTTTTAAATGAACTGGGTATTAAATTAAAGTCAAATGATTTAATATCTTTTGAAGGTGTTGAAAGAAGAATGAACACAATAGGTTCTATTAAATCCTCTACCTTTATAGATGACTATGCGCACCATCCGCTAGAAATAGATAAACTAATTTCTGTATTAAAATTATTTCCTCAAAAAAATAAATTTCTTATTATAGAACCCCATAGATACAGCCGGCTCAATCTTCTTTATAAAGAATATTTAAACGTTCTTCAAAATGTTCAAAATTTATTAATTTTAGATACTTATTCTGCAGGTGAGTCTTTAAAGAAAAATTGGAAAACTTCTAAAGATTTAGTAAATGATTTGAATACAATTAAAATTAAAAAATCACTATATATTAGTAATTATGTTGATCTTTTTAATTTCTTTGATGAGAAAATTAAAAAATCAAATAATAATTTATTTATTTGTGCAGGAGCAGGTTCCATATCTAAAGAATTAAAAAGCTATTATGAATCTAGAAAATAATCAGTTAGAAGAGCTAAATATAAAATTAGATTATGATACATCTAAAATATCATGGCTTAAATCAGGAGGTAAATCTAAATATTTTTGTAATATTAAAAGCCTTAATCATCTGACGGATTTATTTAAAGTTATTAATGATCACAAAATTCCTTATCTGGTTGTTGGTAATTTTTCAAATATTCTAATTCAATCTTCCGGATTTAATGGTCTAATTCTAAAATTATCAGGTGAATTTTCTAATATAGATGTATCAAATAATATTATTACTGCTGGTTCCTCAGTGCTTGATTCAAAATTTTCTATGTTTTGTTATCAAAATTCTTTCACTGGTTATGAGTATCTTTTCACTATTCCTGGAACAATCGGAGGTAATATTTTCATGAATGCTGGATGTTATGGTTTTGAAATTAGTAAACATATAAAAAAAATTAAAATTTTTGATATCCTGACTTTAAAAACTTCTCATGTATTTCCTAGTGAAATCAATTTTAAATATCGTAAAGGATACCAGGAAAAAAATAAACTAATACTTAGTGCTGATTTTTATACAGAGTTAGGAGACCCCATTATAATAAAATCAAAAATGAATGATTTTGACAATAAAAGAAAAAAATCACAGCCACAAAAAGTAAATTGCTGTGGTAGTATATTTAAAAATCCATCTTCATCAAGCGCATGGCAGTTAATTAAATCTTCCGTTGATGATAGTTTTTATATGGGCGAGATAAGACTTTCTAAAAAGCACAGCAATTTCTTTGAAAACGATCCATACGTAGATGCAGATAAATTAATAAATTTTTTAAAAAAAGTTGAGGATAGTGTTCTCAAAAAGCATAGTATTAAACTAGAAAAAGAACTTAGAATAATTGGAGATTAGTTATTAAAAAAGATAAAATTTTAGTTGTTTATGGGGGTTGGTCTCAAGAAAGACTTGTATCTATTTCATCAGGTAAGAATGTTTATAATGCATTAAATAAAAATCATCATAATGTTGATTTTATTGATTTAAATAAAAATAATATAAATAAGATTTTATCTTTTAAGCCAGATATTATTTTTAATGCACTCCACGGAGAATTTGGTGAAGATGGTGGATTAACTTGTTTTGCAGAGAAATATAAAATTAGAATTACACATTCCAATCAAATAGCATCTAGTCTTTGTCTAAATAAGGAATTAACTAAATTTTTTTTAAAAAAAAATTTGAATATAAATACTCCTAAAACATATAGTAAATTAAGTAATATTAAATATCCCGTTATAGTTAAACCCAATAAAGGTGGTTCTTCCTTTGGTATTTATGTTGCTGATAATGATATTCAATTAAAAAGCATTTTAAAAAAAAGTACTGAAGATATGATCGTTGAACAAAAAATTATTTCCAATAAAGAACTTACTGTGACCGTAATTGAAGAGAAGGGGAATGTCAGGTCTTTAGGAGTAACTGAAATTAATTTCCAATCTGACATATATGATTATCAGGCAAAATATACTAAAGGTTTTAGTAATCACATATTTCCAGCTAAAATTCCAAAAGAAGATTATGCTTATTTATTAAAAATTTCAGAAAATATTTTTAAAATTATTGGCTGTAAGTCAATTGCAAGAATTGATTACATTATGGATAAAAATAAAAATTCAAATCGTTATTTCTTTCTAGAGATAAATACTCACCCAGGTCTAACTGATATTTCCTTAGCTCCAGAGCAAGCTTCTTTTAATAATTTATCTTATACTAATCTAGTTGAGATGATTCTTAGTTCAGCTTAATTTTGAAATATTCTATTCCAAATTATTTGCCAATTAGATTATTAAAATTATTTAATTATTTAATTTTGGTTTTAATTTTTTCTTTAATTTATTTCTTTATAGTCAAAAATAATGATTTAAATAATTCTAAAAATATAATTTATGTTAATTCTGAAATTTCACAAATATTTTATTCAAATTTACCTAAAGATCTAAAATTATTAAAAAATTATTTAAATATTAATGATTTTATTGAAAGCTATGAAGTGACAATTAAAAAAAATGAACTTCATTTATCTCTCTCTACTTATCCACCTTTTGCTATTAATAATATTAACGGAAAAATAATTTTTAAAAATGGCGTAATATCAGAAAGTAATTTTTTTAATAAAAATTTTATTAACAATATTCAATTGCAAGATATATCATTGAATATGTCAAGTATTGATCCATTATTTATTCAATTTTTGAATGAATTAAATAATTTTAATCAATTTTATCAAATTCAATTAATAGACAATAGGAGATTTGACTTATACTTATTCGATGGTAGAAAAATCATGCTACCAAAAATATTTGATAAAAAATTATTAATTTTTTTAAATGAAAATCTTAGTATATTTATGAAAGACGATAATTTTAAAATATATCTAGATCTTAGAAATTTTTTAAATAATTCGGTAAGAATGAAATGAATTATAAAAATATTGCAATTATAGATATTGGTTCAAGCTCCATTAAGACATTTGTGATTAATAAAGAAAATAATATTTCTAATATTATAGGTGTTGGAAAATCTAATACCCTAGGTTTTAATGGAAATACTATTGTTGATTTTGATAGTTTTGTTGATTCAATCAAAAAATCCATTGATAAAGCTCAGAGGCAATTAAATCATAAAATTAATGATATAATTTTACTTTCTCCTAGTGGACAAAATAAAAATTTTTTAATTTCTGAAAAAATTATTTTAAATGGTTCTCAAGTAGAAAATAACCACTTAAGACAACTTATTAATTCCATAAATAATAAATATCAATCAAAAATTGTTCATTGTTTTAGATCTAATTTTACAACTGATCAAAATATTATCACTGATAATCCAATTGGCATTACTTGTAATATTCTTTCTCTAAATGCTATTGCTACATCTATTAGTGACTCTCAGTTAAATCTTTATAAAAATATTTTTAGTAGAGTCGGTGTTAATATTATTTCTATTTATGATTCAAGTGTTATTTATTATCTTTATTTAAAGTCCTTAAATTTAGATAAAAAAAATATTGTAATGATAGATATAGGATTTAAATCTACAAAAATAATAATGATCAAAGATGAAAAAATTTCTTTAATTAAATCTTTACCCTTAGGTAGTCAATTTATAACAAATGATTTTATGAAAATTTTAAATGTAAGTAATGATTTTGCAGAAAAAATTAAAATTAACCATGTTGATTTAAATTTAATAGGAAAAAGATCTATTGAAATTCCTGTATGGGAAGAATTAGGTAAAAATTTAAAAAGAAAAATCGAACATGATTATTTAAAATCAATTTTATCATCTAGAATTGATGAATTATTTAATTTAGTTTTACATTCTATCCCAAAATCCAAGTTTTTTTACTCCTACTTACTTACTGGTGGGGGCTCAATGCAATTAAATTTAATGCCTTATCTTAAAAAAAAATTTGGTATTGATGTTGAATTAGCAGAACCTAAACCTGTAATAGGTATTCCAACATTTTGGAATAACCCTTCAATTATGTCACTTTTTACTATTAATGAACTAATTACTGATGGTTCTCTTGAAAACCTCAGTATATTAAAAAAAAATGATTCTTTTTCTAACAAAATATGGTACAAAAGATTCTTAGACCTACTATAGGTAGAAATCGCGGGGTAACATGACACTAGATATAGAACCAATTTTAGATCAAAAAAACTTAAAACCATCAATTACTGTTATGGGTGTAGGTGGCGCTGGAAGTAATGCTGTTAATAACATGATCCAATCTAATTTAAATAATGTTGAGTTTATTGTTGCAAATACCGACGCTCAAGCATTAGAAAATTCACTTTGTTTTAACAGAATACAATTAGGACTTTCTAAAACTCAAGGACTGGGTGCTGGTGCAAATCCTATTGTAGGAAAAGAAGCTGCTGAAGAAAGTTCAGAAGAGCTTAATGAAGAACTTAGAAATACGAATATGCTTTTTTTAACTGCTGGATTAGGTGGAGGTACTGGAACTGGAGCACTTCCTGTAATTGCAAGTTTAGCTAAAAAATTAAATATTGTTACTGTAGCAATAGTATCTACTCCTTTTAATTTCGAAGGTACGAAAAGAATGAACCTTGCAAATGAAGGGCTAGAAGAATTAAAAAAAAGTGTTGATACTTTACTAATAATTCCAAATCAAAATTTATTTAAAGTTTCAAATGAACAAACATCTTTTGCTGATGCTTTTAAAAAAGCTGATAATGTTTTATTTGATGGAGTGAAGGGATTGACAGATCTTATCACTCAACCCGGTTTAATTAATCTAGATTTCGCAGACGTAAGAACTATTATTAAAGAGATGGGTTTTGCCATGATGGGAACTGCGATTGCTGAAGGTGATAATAAAGCCGTTGAAGCTTCAAACTTAGCTTTAACAAACCCATTAATTGAGAATGTAGATATGAATACTGCCAAAGGAGTTATTGTTAATATATCGGGTGGAAGTGACATGACCTTGATGGAAGTTGATCATGCAGCAAATATTATTAGACAAAGTGTTAATCCAGAAGCAAATATTATTTTTGGATCTTTGATTGATGAGAGCTTAGCTGGAAAACTGAAAATTAGTATATTTGCTACTGGAATTGAGGAGACAGGTAAAGGAATTTTAATGTACCCTCAAAAAGATAAAGAAAATAATACTCCTTCTTCTTTTAAAAAAGACAATTCAGATGTAAGTGAAGAGACTGATAAATCTGATCTTGAATTTTCAGAAGAAACAGGAACAATTGTGGATGAGAGCTTAATTCAAGAAGGTTTTGAACTTACACCGCAGGACGTACCTGAAAATAATGAAAGTCATGAAAACGTTAATTATGACAGTCTTCACGAAAAGAAAAAAACTAGCTTTTTTGAAAAACTTACCAGCTTAATGAGAGCGGAAAAAAAAAATGAAGAAAGTATGAAAGATTCAAAAAAGACTAAAAAAAACAAAATAAAAACGGATCCAAATCTATTTTTGTTTAGTGAAGCCACTAATGAAACAGTTGATGATGTGAGTTCTTTAGATTCAACCGACATTGTTGAGATTTCACAATCATTTGACAAACATGATAATGAAGATTTAGAAGTTCCTTCCTATCTTAGAAAAGGTAATTTGTAGATATATTTTGACTAAATACAATAATTTACAAATCTAAACTTATATTTTCTGCGGTTTTGACAATAATCTAACTAATGCACCAAAATACAATATCGAATAAGATATATTTTAAGGGAATAGGTTTACATACTGGTCTTGATGTAAATCTGGAACTACATCCCGCTAAAGAAAATTCAGGTATTACCTTTTTTAGAAAAGATTTAAATATAAAAATTGAGGCTAGTTGGAAAAATGTTATTTCAACAAAATTCTCAACTAATCTAGGAGTTGATAACTGTTTTATTAAAACCGTTGAACATTTATTAAGTGCATTTGCCGGACTCCATATATCTAATTGTGATGTCTTTATTGATAATGAGGAAGTTCCGATTATGGATGGCAGTTCTAAAGTTTTTGTTGATGAGATTTTAAAGACAGGAATTAAAAATCAAATTGTGAATCAGCAAGCAATAGAAATTAAAAAAAAAGTTCGATTTGATTGTGATTATGGTTATGGAGAATTACTTCCAAATTTAGAAACGGAAGAAGGTTTAAACATTTTTCTTGAATCTCGCTTTGAGGGTAAATACGAAGATCAAACTATCAATATAGAAAACTTAAATGGTGGTTATCCATCTAAAATATCTCAAGCGAGAACTTTTGGTTTTTATGAAGAGATTGAATATTTAAAATCACAAAATCTAATTAAGGGAGGGTCTTTAGATAATGCAATTGTTATTAAAGAATTCCAACCCATTAATCCTGAAGGCCTTAGGTATGATAATGAGCTAATGAGACATAAGGTTTTAGACGTTGTTGGTGATTTATATTTATCAGGTTTTCCTATTATTGGTAAGTATAATGGATTTAAAACAGGTCACTATATTACATACAATCTATTAAAAGAACTGTTTAAAGATCAGCAAAATTTTAAAATTATTAATTCAAATTAAATCAGACCATTTTTTTTGGGTCAGTTAAAATATCAAATTCCTTAGATGTTAATCTGGTTAATTTCAAGCAAGACTCCTTTAGAGTAATTCCTTTTTTATGTGCGTTTAGAGCTACTTTTGAAGATAAATCATAGCCTATTACTTTAGTTAATGGCGTAACTAGCATTAAAGAATTATTGAGAAGTTCATTAATTCTTTTTTTATTAGCCTTTACTCCGTTAAGGCAATTCAACGTAAATGACTTAATACCATCGCTAAGTAAATTAATAGCATCAAGAGTATTATGAATAATAATTGGATTATAAACATTTAATTGAAAATGACCTTGTGTGCATGCAAATAAAATTGAGGTTTTTAATCCAATGACATGAGCACAAATCATTGAAAGAGCTTCACATTGAGTCGGATTAATTTTACCGGGCATGATCGAAGAACCGGGTTCATTCGCGGGTAATATTAATTCAGCAATACCACTTCTTGGTCCTGAAGCTAGAACTCTTAAGTCGTTTGCCATTTTAAATAGTGTAGAAGTTAAAATTTCAAGTCCACTCATCACTTCGATAAACACATCGTGAGAAGCTAATGATTCAAATTTATTTGGAGCCGTCTTGAATGACATTCCAGTTAACTTCTTTAAATTATTTGCAAATATTTTTCCAAAATTTTTGTGAGCATTTATTCCTGATCCAACTGCCGTACCTCCTTGAGCTATTTCTAACAGTTTAGAAAAAGATTTTTTAATTGTTTTTTCTGCATAATCTAATTGAGCAAGATAAGCGCCAAATTCATCTGATAATTTTAAAGGAGTAGCATCTTGTGTGTGAGTTCTTCCTATCTTAATAATACCCTTAAATTCTTTAATTTTATTTTTAACAGAAGATTTAATTAAATAAATTTCAGGTAATAGTGTCTTTTGTAAGGCTATTAGGGTTGCTATATGCATTGCCGTAGGAATTGTATCATTAGAGGATTGAGATTTATTAATATCATCGTTGGGGTGAAGAGGTTTGTTTGATGGTAACTTCGACCCTAAAATTAAATTCGATTTATTAGCAATTACTTCATTAAAGTTCATATTAATCTGAGTCCCAGATCCTGTTTGCCAAATAACAAGTGGAAAGTGTTCATTCATCTTACCCATTATAATATCATCACAAACTTTTCCAATTGCGACCACATTTTTATGGCTTAAAAGTTTTAATTGTTCATTAGTTAGTGCGGCAGCTTTTTTTTGAAAAGCTAAAGCCTGAATAAAAGCATCTTGAAAATGAAATTTTCCAACCCCAATTTTAAAATTCTCTACTGATCTTTGAGTTTGAGCGCCCCAAAGTTTATTTGAAGGAACTTTAACCTCCCCAAGACTATCTTTTTCAATGCGAAATTTGACCATAACTTAATATTAATATATATCAGATTTAATGAAAAACATTTTATTAATTAGACACGGACAAAGTGAATGGAATAAATTAAATCTTTTTACAGGTTTTAAGAATGTGGAGCTTACCGAGCAAGGTGTTCATGAAGCCAAAAAAGCATCTGAAAACTTTAAGGAATTAGGGGTAAAATTTGATCTTGTTTACACTAGTCTTCTTTCAAGAGCTCAAAAAACAGCAAAAATCATTTTAGAAGGTTTAGATCAACTCGAAGATCTAACTAATAATCATAAAATTATTGAAGATTCAGCACTTAATGAAAGAGACTATGGGGATTTAACAGGCCTAGATAAAAAAGAGACAGCAGATAAATATGGTGAAGAGCAAGTTTATAAATGGAGAAGGGGATATAGCGACAGACCACCCGCAGGAGAAAGTCTTGAAGATGTTGTTTTAAGGGTAAGAAATTATTTTGAATCAGAAATATTGCCTCAAATTCATTCTAGTTCAAATAATAATATTCTTATCGCAGCTCACGGTAACTCTTTAAGAGCTCTTTTGCTCGTTATGGACGTTTACCAGATTAATGAAATTAACTCAGTTGAGTTATCTACGGGAGTTCCAATTCACATCACTTACGATAATGCTATATTTCAAATTAAGTCGTAATTTTAATTATTTTCATGATTGATTTGCCTCTTATATTAGCCTTAGCTGCATATTATTTGGTAATGTTTATAACTCCCGGTCCAAATAATACCATGTTAACTATTTCGGGGATTAAATTTGGATTTAAGAGAACTATTCCTCATATTTTTGGAATATCCACCGGACATGCTATTCAAATATCTATTGTTTGTTTAGGTTTAGGGTCTTTATTTCAAAAATTTCCTCATATTCAGGAGTATCTGAAATGGGCATGTTTAATTTATTTATTATATTTAGCTTGGAGTATGATTGGCTCAATAAAGAGAGATGATGTTGAATCTGGGAGGCCATTAAGATTTTATGAAGCTTCTCTATTTCAATGGGTTAACCCAAAAGCCTGGACTATTGCATCCATTGCATCGACAGCGTTTTTCCCCAATGACGAAAATATAATAATTGCGATTATATTTATCTCACTCACTGCTTTTATAATTAATCTTCCTTGTATTAGCTTATGGGCATTATTTGGAGCTTCTATAAAGAAATTTATTAACAATCAGCTGCTGAAAAAAATCATTGAGTGTATTTTTGCAATTTTATTAGTATTAACAGGTATATATTTAGTTCTTTAAGAATTTTGTCTTATGTACTCAGCGGAGTGATTCTTAAAAATTAATATTATTAAAATAATAATAAGTATAAATAAACCATACTGAATAAGTCTTTTAGCCTTAGGACTAACTTTAGATTCTAAGTTTTTATTAGTTAAATACCAAAAAACACCTAAAAATATGAAAAAAATTAATCCACCTTGTAATACTGAATCAGTTAATAGGCTCATTAAAAAATCAATTTATAAGAAATTTCAAGAATATAAAGTTATTTATTTTCTTGAAATTTAGTTGATTATCATCACAATCGTTTGCAGATAAACAACTCTGGAAATATTCTAGATATTATTTCCGGGGTAAATTAATAATAATAGGAGTACTTATGTTTAAACTATTAAAACTATTTGTACCAACTTCAGTACTAATTACTGCGCCAGGTATTGCCTCGGCTGCAGCTAACTTAGCACCTAATGACTATGTTGGTATTTCATTCTGGCTAATTTCAATGGCACTTGTTGCTGCAACAGCCTTTTTCTTTTTAGAGACACAAAGAGTTTCTGCTAAGTGGAAAACTTCCTTAACTGTATCTGGTCTTGTGACTTTAGTTGCTGCTGTTCACTATTTTTATATGAGAGATGTGTGGGTAGCTACAGGTGAAACACCTACTGTGTACAGATACATTGATTGGTTAATTACCGTTCCACTTCTTATGGTTGAATTTTACATTATCCTTAGAGCTGTCGGCGCTGTTTCAGTTGGTATCTTCTGGAGATTAATGATTGGTACATTAGTAATGCTAGTTGCTGGTTATCTTGGCGAAGTCGGTGCTATCAATGCATGGGCTGGATTTATCGTTGGTATGGCTGGTTGGGCTTACATCTTGTATGAAGTTTTTGCTGGTGAAGCTGGTAAAATTGCTGCAGATAAAGCTCCTGCATCAGTACAATCTGCTTTCTCAACTATGAGATGGATTGTAACAATTGGTTGGGCTATTTATCCTCTAGGATATTTCTTCGGTTACCTAACCGGTTCAGCAGATGTTGAAATGCTAAATATCATTTACAACTTTGCGGATGTTTTAAATAAGATCGCTTTTGGTGTGATTATTTGGAACGTAGCAACTACAGAATCTAAGTAATTCTTAGATAGTTAATATTTTAACCAGGCAAGTTTTACTTGCCTGGTTTTTTTTTATTAAAATTCGTATATCCTTAATTTACTTTGAATAAACATATAGCTGTCATCGGTAGTGGTTTTGGAGGCATAGCTTCTGCTCTTAGAATGAAAAAACTAGGTTTTGAGGTCACTCTAATTGAAAGACTTGGAAGTTTAGGTGGGCGAGCTAGAGTCTTTGAACGCAAAGGATATAAGCATGATGCAGGCCCCACAGTTATTACGGCCCCATTTTTATTTAATGAGCTATTTGATCTTTTTGGTAAAAAAATTGAAGATCATCTAGAATTTAAATCTCTTGATCCTTGGTATCGTTTCTATTTTCATAATGGCCAAGAATTTGACTACAGACCTTCTATAGAAGACACTATTAAAGAAATCGAAAGATTTTCAAAAGTAGACGCCGAGGGATATAAGCAATTACTTGAACACTCTGAACGTATTTTCAATATAGGATTCTTAAAACTTTCAGATAAACCATTCAGTTCCTTTTGGGAGATGGTAAAACAAATTCCTTCTTTGTTGAAACTACAAAGCTATTTAACAGTAAGCGGTCTAGTTAATAAATACCTTAAAAACCCTTTTATGAGAAAGGCATTTTCAATTCACCCTTTATTAGTAGGGGGTGACCCCCATACTACAACTTCCATATATGCGTTAATTCATTATTTAGAAAGAAAATGGGGTGTTTATTTTTGCATGGGTGGGACTGGTAAAATTATTCAAGAATTAGAAAAATTGGCAATAGAGCAAGGAATTAAGATTTTAAAAAATACTGATGTGAGTGAAATTATTTTAGAGAATAATCTAGTTACAGGTTTACGATTAAATGACCATGAAGTTTTAAATTTTAATGCAGTAATTTGCAATGCCGATCCTCCAACTGTTTATGCAGAAATGATTAAAGGCAAGACTTTAAAAAGAACTTTTAAGCCTGAACCTTTAATTCAATATTCAATGGGATTATTTGTTTTATTTTTCGGAACAAAGAAACAGTATCCTTCTGTCGCTCATCATACAATATGGATGAGTGAAAGATTTAAAGAATTACTAAGTGATATTTTTCAAAAAAAAACTTTATCAAAAGATTTTTCCTTATACCTTCATCGTCCAACTGCAACTGATCCTTCTTTTGCTCCAGAGGGATGCGATAGTTTTTATGTCTTATGCCCCGTTCCGAATTTATTAGGAAATATCAATTGGGAAGTAGAGGGACCTAAATTAAAAGATAAAATTATAAGTGAATTATCTCAAACAATTATGCCAAACTTAGAAAATTTAGTAGAAGAAGTATTTTGGATGGATCCCAATGATTTTAAAAAGGATTACAGGTCTATGCATGGTGCTGGTTTTTCTATTGCTCCAATTTTCTCTCAATCAGCATGGTTTAGATATCATAATAAAGATCCTCAAATCAAAAATTTATATTTCGCTGCAGCAGGTTCACATCCTGGTGCTGGCATACCAGGAGTTCTCTGCTCTGCTAAAATTGTAGAAAAAGTCATTAAAAAGGATTTTAAATTAAATTAAATTAAATGGACGATTTTAAAAATCTTTCATTAGAAGAAGCCTCATCTTTAATCAAAGCCAATGGAAAATCTTTTTATTGGGCAAGTTTTTTTTTAACCAAAAAAGTTACCAATGAAGCAATTATTTTATATTCTTTTTGTCGATTACTGGATGATTTAGCAGATGATAAAAGTAATAATTTATTAGAACTTCAAAAATATAAAGAATTTTTAAGTCAGATACCTATTAAAATTGCAGGAAATAATATAATCAAATTTCTTGAAATACATAAAATTAAACAAACTGTTATAAAAGACTTAATTGATGGTTTTATTTTTGATCAAAGCTTAGTACGCATTAAAAGTAAACAGCAGTTAATAATTTATTGTTACCAGGTGGCAGGAACCGTGGGTTTAATGATGAGCGCAATACTTAAGCCCTATAAAAATTATGCCAATAAATTTGCTATAGATTTAGGAATTGCCATGCAGTTAACTAATATTGCAAGAGACATTAAAGAAGATGCCCTTGATCATAATAGGCAATATTTACCTTCAGAGATGACTAGCAAGACCAGTTTTGAAGATTTACACTCTATAAGTTTAGGACATAAAGATAAGGTAAAATCTCAAAATATTAAAAATGCAATTTTTGAAATCTTAAAAATTTCTAATGATTATTATACTAGTGGGATGAGTGGTTTAAGATATCTCCCTATAAGATCTCATATAGCAATTGGAATTGCAGCCTTAGTTTATAAACAAATAGGAATTAAAATTATTAAAAACAATATTAATTGGAATGGAGAAAGAATCTATCTTACTGCTGTAGAAAAATTTTTTATAAGTATAAAAATTTTACCTCATCTTTTCAAAAGACTCCTTAAAAGCCCTATTCATAAAAATGAACTACACAAAGATTTAAAAGGTAAAATAAATGCAAACTATTTTTGATTATGCTGTAATAGGAGTAGGCGCGGCGGGACTAAGTTTTTTAAAACAAAGCCAAAATAATAAAGGTATAAAAACTATCGCTATAGATAAAAATATTTTTATACAAAAGAATCATATTTTTGGATATTGGGACATGCCTTGGACTAAAGCATTAAATGCTCACTCACATCAAAAATGGAAAACTTGGTCAATAATTAATCAAGAAGAAGAGGTAAAATTTTTTTCTGAATATCATGCTTACGGTATTATTTATCTAGATAAGTGGAAAGAGGAATGTTTAAAAAATAAAGATGACTTGGTTATTATTGAGAGTTATGTGAGGAATATTGTAAAAAAAAATAATGAAATTTTTGAAATTATCTTGGAGAATAATGATGTGTACTATGCCTATAATATTGTTGATTCAAGGCCTGTTAAATTAGAGAAAAAATATTTAAAGCAACACTTTTTAGGTCTTACAATTGAAACAAAATATGATGTTTTTGATGAGAATAAATTAATATTAATGGATTTTAGGGTAGACCAGTCAAAAGGAATACATTTTATATATTTAGTCCCTTTTTCTAAACGTAAAGCATTAATTGAATCAACGATGTTTTCTTATAATGAAGAAAGCAATGATTGGTACAAAAAATCTATTGAAGAATATTTGCAGAAATTTTATCAATTAAAGGAGTGGAATATAGTAGATGAAGAGAAAGGCTCTATCCCCATGATCTTAGTTAAAAAGCCTAAAAATAATTTTATAAATATAGGAACTATGTCTGGTGCAATGAAGCCATCAAGTGGTTATGCTATGAGCTTCATTCAAAAACAAATTTCTGATCTCTTTAAAAATAAATCTTTGATAAATAGGAAATTTGCTAATCCTCATAAGTTAGTAGATTTATGGATGGATAAAATATTTTTAAAAGTAATTGCCTCAAATCCAGCTTTAGCGATAAGCATATTTACCAATCTAGGAAAAACCTTAAATGGCAATGAATTTGCCTTATTTATGTCTGGACAAGCAAATACTCTCATAAGACTAAAAGTCATACTTAAAATGCCTAAAAAACACTTTTTAAAGGCATTATTTACTATTTAATTAACTTATGGATTTAATATCTCTTTCTCCCTTAGCTTATGTTTCTTTATTTGCAATAGCTGTCATAGGATTGCCTCATGGGTCTTTAGATGGAGCTATCGCTTCATTTTTAGGATTTAAATCGATAAAAAGTTTTTCGAAATTTTTATTCCTCTATATTGTTATGAGTATTGGAGTAATTTTTTTTTGGTTTTTATTTCCAGTCATTAGTCTTTTATTATTTCTTTTAATAAGCATTTACCATTTTGGCAGTTGTGATGCTAATTTTATTATTAACAAAATTGATAAGTTAATTATTTCTATTGCTCATGGCGGTAGTGTTGTAATGGGAGTAATCTATTTTCAAAAAGATATATCTTTTCAAATTTTCGAATATCTTTCTGGTTCCAAAATTTATTTATTTTTTCAATTTGTTGATTATTTTTTTTATTTCATATTAATTTTTATATGTTTTTATTTTTACTTATGTTTAAAGAATAAAAAATTATTTAAAAACTTCATTGAAATACCTTTAATTTTATTAATTGCTTTTTTTGCCCACCCATTAGTTACTTTTAGTATTTATTTTTGTTGTATCCATACTCCTAGACATATTGTTGATGTAATTAAAAATCTTAGAAAAAAAAACTACAATTATATGAAAGTTATTTATATAACAATTATATTTACGGTCCTGTCTTGGCTCTTGGGATTAATTGGATATTTATATCTATTACCAACTTTTGGTAATACTGAGGCGATTTTAAAAGTTGTATTTATTGGATTAGCCGCATTAACTCTACCTCACATGATTTTAGTTGATGGTTTTTATAAGCCTGAGACCAAAAAATCACATTAAGTAATTCATCAATTGAATATAGCGATAATTTAAATATCCTTTTTTAACAATAAAGTTTTCTTCAATAGTATCCTCACTTAAACTTTTAATAATTTTTGGTAATATACTCGAAAGTTTTCTACTTATCTTTGCTGATGACTTTAAAGTATCTATATTTAATTCTTTTTCTAAAAATAATTTTTTGCCATTAGTGTTTTTGATTAATTCATAATCAATTAAAGAGCCCTGTTTATTTAAAATTTTTTTTAGCAGCTCTAAATTATTCGGTTGTTTTTGAATAGTTTTTGAAAATAAAAGATACCCACATCCTTCTTTAATAAATTTTTTTTTTAAACTTTTAATTGAAATAAATAGGTCAATTTTTTGATTAATATACTCTTTACATCCTATAGACTTATAACTCTTATCTTTAAATATTCTTTGGTTAGATTTTTCATAATAAAAATTAAAATCTTTGTTTTTCTTTCTAATATTTTCTATGTCCAATGGTAATAAAGGAGTCCGGCACTCACTTTTATCAGTTTCTGCTAATATGCAAATATTCATATAACCTATTGTTTATTTTAGTTTTTAAATCATTGCTAATGAAATTTATTAGCTTTTTAAATATAACTATCTTAATCTTATTTTAGATGAAACTTATACCTGAATGGTTACCTCATGCTTATTGTTGTGTAGCTTGGCCTTGCAATAAAGATTTGTATGGTGATTTCATTTATGATGCCCAAATTGAAATTGCTAATTTAGTTAATGAAATTAGTTCAGATGAAAAAATTTTATTATTCTGTAACTCTAGAGATATGGTTGAATGCAAAAAAATCGTAAGTAATACAAATATTTATTTTATTGATGTTCCTTTAGATGATTCTTGGATGAGAGATATCGCTCCTATTTTTTTAAGAAACTTTGATCAATTAGAGTCCATTTCTTTTGAATTTAATGGTTATGGAAAGTACCCTAATTTTTGTAATGATAACAAAATATCTAATTTTATTAGTGATAGATTAAATATTAAATATCTAAAATCTAATATTGTCTTAGAGGGCGGAGCTATTACTTATGATGAGGAAGGTAATCTATTTACAACAGAAAGTGTACTGTTAAATAAAAATAGAAATAATCATCTTTCAAAAATTCAATTTGAAGATGAACTGATAAGACTCTTAGGTGTTAATAAGGTTATTTGGCTCCCCGAAGGGCTTGTTGGAGATGATACCGATGGTCATATTGATAATCTTTTATGCCCAGTTGGTAATAAAAATTACTTATTAGCCTCAACAGATAACAAGGATGATGAAAATTTTAATATATTAAAAAATAATAAATCTCTTATCAAAGATCACTTTAAGAATTCTGCTAATATAATAGATATTCCTATTCCGGATCCAATAATTTTTAATGGAATAAAATTAGTTTCTTCCTATATTAATTTTTATTATACGGAAAATAAAATTATTTTGCCGAAATTTATGGTTCCTCAAGATCAGATAGTCCATGAAATATTTACATCATTATTTCCTGATAAATCTATTATAATGCTTGATACAAGAAATATTAATTACGGAGGAGGTAATATCCATTGCGTTACTATGAATGTGCCAAAAATCTAAATGGTTAAAGTAGCTAACTCACAATTTGTTTGTTTAAAAGATGGTTTTGACGCAAATGTCAATAGGGCTTTAGAAATTGCAGATAATGCCTCTTCACAAAATGTAGATATATTATTATTTCAAGAATTATTTCAAACTGAATATTTTTGTTCAACTAAGAATAATGATTTTTTTAATCTTGCGATAGAATTCCCTGACCATTCAATATTTCAAAAATTTTCAAATTTTTGCAAAGCTAAAAATATGGTTATTCCAATAAGTTTCTTTGAAAAGCATCAGGATAAATATTTTAATTCTTTGATTGTTATTGATGCTAATGGATCTTTGAGTGATATTTATAGGAAATCCCATATACCAGAAGGTCCGGGGTATAACGAGAAGTTTTATTTTTCTCCAGGTGATACCGGCTTCAAAGTTTTTAAAACTAAATTTGCTACAATAGGATGTGCTATCTGTTGGGATCAGTGGTTTCCTGAATACGCAAGAATTTTAGCTATGCAAGGTGCTGAACTTTTATTTTATCCGACTGCCATAGGTTCTGAGCCGCAAGATCCTAGTTTGGATTCAAGAAAACATTGGACGAATGTAATGGTGGGTCATGCTGCTGCAAATCAAATTCCTATTATAGCATCAAATAGAATAGGAACTGAAAGCGAAAAAGACATAACAGTTAACTTTTATGGTAATTCTGTTATTATTGACCATATCGGAAATATAGTATCGCAAATGAATGAAACCGAAGAGGGCATCAATATTCATGACTTTAATATCGATGAAATTAAAAAGTATAGGGAATCCTGGGGAAATTTTCGTGATAGAAGACCTGATTTATATAAAAAAATTTGTGATTTTTGAAAAAACTAGATTAGTATAGTTAGACAAATTATTAGGAGGGACGATGTTATGAAAAAAACTTTTATTATTATTATAAGTTTAGCTATTCCTTTTGCTTTACATGCGAAAGAAGAATTATTTATATATAATTGGTCTGATTATATTGCTGAAGATACAATTGCAAATTTTGAAGCAGAAACAGGTATTGATGTGACTTATGATGTTTTTGATTCTAACGAAGTACTTGAAGCTAAATTATTAGCTGGCAATAGCGGATATGATATTGTTGTACCTTCAGGTTCATTTTTAGAAAATCAAATTAAAGCAGGCGTATTTCAAAAATTAGATAAATCTAAAATTTTAAATTTATCAAACCTTGATCCAAAAGTATTAGAAAAAACTGATGCTCATGATCCAGGAGGTCTTTACTCAGTTAACTATATGTACGGCACAACAGGTATCGGTTATAACGTTGCAGCAGTTGAAGAAAGAGGAGGAGATGTTGAAAGTTGGGATTTAATTTTTAATCCGGATGAAATTTCTAAATATGCTGACTGTGGAGTTGCTATGTTAGATGCGCCAAGTGAAATAATGGAGATTGCTCTGAATTATCTAGGTCATGATCCAAATACAGAAAATACTAAAGCGAATGAAGAAGCATTAGAAATGTTAAAAAATATTCGTCCCTATATTAAATATTTTGATTCTTCGCAGTATATAGACGACTTAGCAAATGGAGAAATTTGTCTAGCTGTTGGATGGTCGGGAGATGTATTTTTAGCTGCAGACGAAGCGGCCGATGACGTTGAGGCATGGTATTCAATTCCTAGCGAAGGAACTGTTATCTGGTTTGATATGATGGGTATTCCTGCAGACGCACGTAATGTTGATAACGCTCATAAATTTATTAATTATATTTTAAGACCGGAAGTCGTAGCTGAAATTACTAACTATGTTTGGTATTCTAATCCAAATTTAGTAGCTAATTCAACTGAGGGGTTAATTGATGCGGAGATACTTGAGGATCCAGCGATTTATCCTACAGACGAGACTTTGAAGGTGTTATTTGCGGATATAGCAGACACACCTCAAAAGGCTAGAATATCTTCACGAGTATTTAATAATTTTAAAGCTGCTAATTAATTAGTAATTTGTTAGAGCGCTTCACAAATATATTGTGGGGCGCTCTAATATTAGCATTATGAAAGACTCGTTTTTATATATTGAAAATGTCTCTAAATCTTTTGATGATGTGAAGGCTCTAGATAACGTATCTTTAGCCATAAAAAAATCAGAATTATTTAGTCTATTAGGGTCTTCTGGTTGTGGAAAATCAACTTTACTAAGAATTATAGCGGGATTTGAAAAGCCAGATTCTGGAAAAATATTTCTTGATGGAGAGGATATTACAGATTTACCAGCTTACAAAAGACCGCTTAATATCATGTTTCAAAGTTACGCCCTATTCCCACATTTAAATGTTTTTAATAACATTTCATTTGGATTAAAAGAAGATCGTTTAGATAAAAATGAGATCATTAGTAGAACAGAAGAAATGATTAATCTTCTAGAGTTGAATGGACTTGAGAAAAGAAAAGTTGATGAAATTTCAGGAGGGCAACAACAAAGAGTTGCTCTTGCAAGGTGCCTAGTTAAAAAACCAAAACTATTATTATTAGACGAGCCTTTAGCTGCACTAGATAAAAAATTAAGAATCCAAACACAATTCCAACTTGTTAATCTTCAATATAAGCTTGGTATAACTTTTATTATCGTTACACACGATCAGGAAGAAGCCATGTCTTTGTCTGATAGAATGGCGATTATGCAAGAAGGTAATATTTTACAAATAGGCAATCCAGTGGAGATATATGAAAAACCAAATAATGAATACATTGCAAAATTTATAGGGACGGCAAATATAATTAGTATTGAAAATAATCAAAAAAAGAAAAATTTTTTTACATCACCAGACTTAAATGTAGAGATAGAAACCTCTATAAACAAAATATCAACTAAATGCTTAATTAGGCCTGAAAAAATTCATATTATGAAATCAACAATCGATAAAAAAATTAGTTCTGTAAACTCTTGTAAGGGATATGTTAAAGAAGTGGCTTATCTTGGAAGCTATACAAAATATTTAATTGAAAGTAATAATTTTCACTTTTATGTGTTTCAAACTAATAATTTTATTTCTGAAAATTTAAATATTAAATGGGATGATGTCGTTGATTGTTCATGGGATAAAGAAGCAATTTTCTTACTTTAGATGATATCTATTTTAAAAAATTTTAAATTTTGGTTTGTTTTTACGCCTTATTTTTGGTTAGTTGCTTTTTTCTTTATTCCTCTCGCAATCATTATGAAAATATCTTTGTCGGTGTCTGAATGGGGAATGCCTCCTTATAAAGATATATTAGCAATTGATGAAGTGACAGGAAACTTAATTATAAATATTACATCTAGTAATTACACTTTTATCTTCTCTGATTTTTTTTATTTGCAATCTTATCTTAACTCATTATCTCTTGCCTTTACTTCAACTTTAATATGTTTGATTATTGGCTATCCTATTGCTTTTTATGTAGCTAAATCAAAACCAAAAACTAGGAATTTATTATTAATATTATTAGTTATTCCTTTCTGGACATCTTTTTTATTGAGAGTTTATGCTTGGAAAGTCTTACTTCAGGGTAATGGAATTTTAAATACGATTCTTATGAAGTTTGGTATAATAGCTGAGCCCTTATCACTTCTTCATAATCATTATGCTGTAATACTAGGTGTTGTTTATACTTATCTTCCTTTTATGATTTTACCTCTTTATGGATACTTGGTAAAATTTGATCTTAGATTTATAGATGCTGCACATGATTTAGGGTCTAGAAATATCAATACCTTTTTTAAGGTAATATTACCCCTATCTCTTCCTGGAATTATAGCGGGGTGCATGCTGGTATTTATTCCTGTTGTTGGAGAATTTGTTATTCCAGAGCTTCTAGGTGGAAGTGATAAATTATATTTTGGAAAAATTATTTGGGATGAATTTTTTGTTAATCGAGATTGGCCAGTAGCAAGCGCTTTGGCAATGTCAGGAATATTATTTTTAATAATCCCAATAGTAATTTTTCAAATATCTTATTCTCGATATAATTTTAAAAAATGAATAAATTTTTTTTAAAATATATTTTATTGGGTATTGGTTTTGCCTTTCTTTATTTTCCAATATTTACTTTAATTATTTATTCCTTCAATGAAAGTAAAAGAGTCATGGTATGGAAAGGCTTTTCATTAAAATGGTATGCTGAACTGTTTAAAAACGAACAAATTCTTGAGGCATTTTATATTAGTATAAAAATTGCTTCCATATCTGCTACCTTCGCTACATTGTTAGGAGTGATGGTAGGATATTCATTAGCTAGAATATCAAAAATTCCCTTTAGGTCTTTTTTTATTTTTATTAGTACGGCTCCATTAGTCATGCCAGAGATAATACTAGGACTTTCACTACTTTTATTTTTTATATCAGCAAATAATTTATTTGGACTACCTTCCTCAAAAGGTCAGATAACTGTATTGATTTCTCATATTACATTTTCTGTAGCTTTTGTTGCTGTTATAATTCAGGCAAGACTCATTAGTTTTAATAAAAGTATAGAAGAGGCTGCTCAAGATTTAGGCGCCGTACCTAACAGTGTTATTTGGAAAGTTACTCTCCCTGTAATTTTACCTTCAATTATTTCTGGTTGGCTCCTTGCCTTTACACTATCACTTGATGATTTAGTAGTTGCTAGTTTTACCACAGGCCCAGGGGCTAATACATTACCCATTGTAGTTTTTTCCAAAGTGAGAATGGGGCTTAGTCCGGAAGTTAACGCTCTGTCAGCTGTAATTATGTTAGCTATTGTATCGATTGCGATAGGTTATTATATAAAGACTAGAAATAAATCAGACGTTAATTAAAAGATACTCTCTTTCCCATGCCGTAACAATTTTATTGTATTCACCTACTTCTAATTCCTTAATAGCACAAAATAATTCAACAAAAACATCACCATAAATCTCTTTAATTTCTTTAGATCTGGAAAATAAATCTAATGCTATTGTCATAGTTTCTGGTAAGGATAAATTTACGTTGTAGGCGTTTTTTTTAGTCTCTGCAGTAGGTTCTAATTTATTATTAATTCCTAGTAATCCGGCTGTGAGTGTGGCCGCTATTGCTAAATATGGATTAACATCAGACCCAGGAAGACGATTTTCAATTCTTAGTTGACTGGGTACGCTATAACTTGGAATTCTAAATCCACAAGTTCTATTCTCATAACCCCAATTCAGATTAAAAGGTGTACCTTCTTCAAAGTAGCCCAATAATCTTTTATAGGAATTAACATTAGGTGCTATTAAAGGCATTAGTACTTTTGTAAATTTTTGCAAACCTCCTATATAATGATTAAACATTTTACTAGGCTTTAATTTTGAATCTGCAAAAACTGAATTACCTTTTTTATCTAAAATTGATTGATGAATATGCATGGAGTTACCAGGTGCATTTTGCATGGGTTTGGCCATAAATGTTGCAAATAAATTATGTTTAAGAGCTGCTTGTCTTAACGTTCTTTTAAATAAAAATACTTGATCTGCTATTTCCAAAGGATCGCCATGTTTAAAATTTATTTCCATTTGAGCAGGACCTTCTTCGTGATTAATAGTTTCAACATCGAGGTTTTGTGCTTCGCAGTAGTCGTATAAATCTTCAATAATATGGTCAAAGTCATTTACAGCATCAATACCATATGACTGATTACCTTTTTCTACTCTTCCTGAGAGTCCAGCTGGAGATTCTAAAGGAATATCCGGATCATTATTTTTTTTAACTAAATAAAATTCAATTTCAGGAGCTACAATCGGTCGTAACCCTTTTTTCTTATAAAGATTTAAAACTCTTTTTAAAATTCCTCTTGAATAAACTTCAATTTCATTGCCTTTGTTATCTACAGCGTCACAAATAATTTGTGCGGTAGGTTCAGAATACCAAGGAACTTTTCTTAGAGTTGTAAAATCAGGTTTTAAGATAAAATCTCCATCAGTAGGATTTAGTAATTGATCGTCTATAGAGTATGAAACGCTCCTTGAAACAGACATTTTAAAAAGACCAAGAGGGAGTCTTAACCCATTATTACTCACAGCATTTAAAAATTTACTAGTTGGTAAAATTTTTCCTCTAGGTATTCCTGAATTATCTGGAATCATGCATTCCACCTCAGTTATTTTATTTTTTTTAAGCCAATCAATATATTTTTTCATATCTATTCCTATTTTAGAAAAATTTGTTAGTTTATGTATTAGATGAATTATTCAGATAATTATTATACACGTACAAAATCATATCATATAGATTCTAGCAAATTAAATGAATCTATACAATGCGATGTTTGTATAGTGGGTGGTGGTTTAACGGGCATTTCTACTGCTTATTATCTAAGTAATTTAGACCCATCCTTAAAAATCGTAGTTTTAGAGAAAAATAAAGTAGGTTGGGGTGCATCTGGTAGGAATGGAGGTCAGCTCTTACATGGCTATTCATCGGATACCTTTAGTGGTCAGAAGAATATAACCAAACAAGATGAGAGGGTATTATGGGACTTTTCAGTAGACGCCGTTAAGGAAGTAAAAAAAAATATAAAGAAACATAATATTGATTGTGATCTCATAGAAGGTTTTTTGCTTACAGCAGCTTCTAATCGACATGAGAGGTCTTTGCATCAATATCAGTCAGAATTAGAAAAAAAATATAATTATAAAGATTCAGTATTTCTTAATAAAAAAGAGTTAAATGAAAAATTTAGGACTCCTTATTATCAATCTGCTGTTTATGATAGAATATGTTCTCAAATACATCCTCTTAATTATTGTCTGGGTCTTGCCAAAGAGGCATTAAAAAATCAAAATCTTTCAATTTATGAAGATGTGGAAGTGAGTTCCTATACCTCAGATAGTAAAGTTCAAATTAAAACTTCAAAAAATATTATCATTACAGCTGATAATCTCGTTTTAAGCTGTAATGCATATATTGGTAATTTGAGTAAAGTTTTGAGGCCTAACATTATGCCAGTTAAAACCTACGTCACTGCTCTTGAAGCTTTACCTGATAAAATTTTAAAAGAATTTTTTGAAAAACCGATTGCTATTTCAGATATGTTCTTTGTTCTTAATTATTTCAGATTAAATTCTCATAATAATTTAATTTTTGGTGGAAGAGTGAGTTATTCTAATGTGGATCCAATTGATGTTGAGAAATCTTTAAAAAATATTATTAAAAAAATTATGCCAGGATTGGAGAAATACGAATCGATATGTAGTTGGAGCGGACATGTGGCAATTACTCAAAATAGATTACCTCATATAGGCAGACTTGATCCTAATATTATATTTGCTCAAGGTTATTCCGGTCATGGCGTTGCATTAACTACTTTGGTGGGAAAAGTATTGGCGCAAACTATTCATGGGCAAACAGCATATTTTGATCTTTTTTCAAAAATTACACACTCTAAGTTTCCTGGAGCAGGCATCCTGGATACTCCACTACTAGTCTTGGCTATGAGTTATTATAAGTTAAGAGATATGCTAGGTCTTTATTAGTTTATTTTTGTTTAGTAGTTTTTTTTTATCAAAGAATAATTTCATTTCAGACAAAACTTTATAAATTTCTTTAGTTTTATATTTTTTTATCAAATTATTTTTCCTAAAACCGAGACCGTGCTCAGCGGCAATACTTCCCTCTAATTTAATAATTAAATTATAGATAAAATTTTCTAGTTTCTTATATTTTAAATCATTAGAGTCACAAATTTTATAGTTACAATGCAAGTTTCCATCACCTAAATGTCCAAAGAAGTAAGGTTTATAGAATTTATTTTTTTTATGAAATAAATCCATCTTATTTAAAAAAAGTGACCAGTTATTGATAGGTAGAGAGACATCAAATTTATAAATGTAAGATAATGAAGTTTGTTGAGTTACAACCTTTGTTCTAAGAGGCCAAATTTTTGAATTAGTGAAATTTTTTTCAAATTTAAGAATTTTAAATTTTTCAAATTTTTTTATATAGCTTTTCTTTTCATTTGAACTGAATTCAATAATTAGATTGTAATTATCATTAATTGTTTGATTTAAAATACTGACTGGTTTTGGAAAAATAACTTCATATGAAGTAAGTTCATCAAAGTATTCAGATCTTAAGTCTTTAAAGAGTTTAAATAAAATATTGAATTTAGTAATTTCTATAAGAAAGGTATGAGTATTCTTTTTTTTAGGTAACAGCTTTAAATTAGCTTTAGTTATAATTCCATAAGTACCTTCTGAACCACAGAATAACTTCCAAATTTTTGGACCAAAATTATCCTTTTTAAGAATACTTAGTTGATTGATTATTGTCCCGTCCATCAAAACAACCTCTAATCCATTGATATTATTTTCAATATTTCCATACCTTAGGACTTGAAGGCCTCCAACATTCGTTGAAATATTTCCACCAATATTACATTCCTTATGAGAAGCTACATGCACAGGAAATAAAAGATTCTTACTTAAAGCTTTCTTTTGAACTTTTTCTAAGGTGACCCCAGCTTCTACTGTCATTATCAGGTTATCTTCATCTATAGATTTAATCTTATTAAATTTTTTAAGCGATACTAAAATAGAATTTTTTTTATCTTCTTGATAAGTGCCTTTAACTCTATTGGTATTCCCGCCTATGGGAATAATTCCTATGTTTTTCTTATTACAAGCTTTAAGTAATTTAGAAACTTCTATTGTATTTTTTGGGTAGATGATTATTGAACCCTGATAAATCTTAGATTCTAATTTTAATGTATCGATAATTTTTTTTTTAACTGACATTTAGTTTTTACTAGCTCGTTTTAACCTATCATTAATCGCTTGCCCAATACCTTCATTTGGAATAGCTGCAACAGAAATTGAACGAAATAAAGAATTATTATCTACTAAGTAGAAGTAATAATAGAGCCTACTTGCAGCTTCTTTTAGGTTTTTCTTTAAACTTAAATTTTTAAATTCATTTTTTTTTGCATTTCCAAAGCCTATAAACGCTGACCCTTTTTTTACTAATTTTTGATTTATGTACAAAGGTTTTATTGGAGAGTAATGTTTATTACTTGTTCCTGGAAAATACTCATTAATTGTTTGTTTAATTTTAAAATGTGGTAATTCTTTCAAAATATCAAATACATCTATGAGTCCATACCTTATTACTTCTATTTTTTGATTAAGAATTTTTAACATAGTTGATTCAATTCCAACTTTACATTTACCTCCATCTATAATTGTTAAATCACTAGTTTTAAAATTTTGATGGGCCATTTTTGCACTTACAGGACTTAGTTGTTTAAATTTATTTGCACTAGGCATTACCAAAGGCTTATTAATTTTTTTAATCACATTAAGTAAAAATTTATTTTGAGGAATTCTTACAGCGCAGTATCCTCTTTGAGTTAAAATATGAGGAATGGACTTATTTTTTTTCTTTAATATCAGGGTAAGGGGACCTGGCCAATATTTTTTAGCTATAATGAGATTGTCTTTATTCAATTCAAAATACTTTTCTACCATTTTCAGAGAAGAACAATGAAGTATGAGTTTTTTCTTTAAAGGTCGATTTTTTATTTTATAGATAGACTTAATAGCTTTTAGTGAAAGGCCATTGCCTGCAAGGCCATACACCGTTTCAGTTGGAAGTATTACCAATTCATCATTTTGTATTTTTTTTGTAATTTGCTCATAGAACTGAAAGCTAAATTTTGTTTTTAAGGTAATTGGCATTGAGGTTTTACATATTATGATATATTTTTAGTATTAAATAAAGTTCACTAAATCTAGGTTATTTATACATTTTTATGAAAATTAGCGCCATAATTCTTTCAGCTGGAAATAGTACAAGATATATTTCCGCCAAACCAAAAGTTTTTCATGAACTGTCAGGTAAAAAGTTGATTGATTTCAATGTAGATCTCTTAAACAAACATAAAGATATTTCTACCTCTCATATTATTACGAATAAGCATCTTATAAATGAATTTCTTCATTTAGGCTATAATAACTTATCTATTCAAAATCCTATTAATGGAACCGGCGGTGCGATTAAGCAATTCATATCTAATAATAAGCTAAACGCTGATTATTATCTTATTTGTCTTGGTGACACGCCTATCTTTAATAAAAAAATATTAGATAATTTTATTAAAAAATCTACAAATCAAAAACTAGACATTAATGTATTAGGTCAAAATTTATCTAATCCAACTGGATACGGAAGATTAATAATTGAGGAGAAAATACTAAAAAGTATTACGGAGGAAAAAAATTGTTCATTAGATCAAAAAAATATTTCTTTAGTCAATACAGGCATCTTCCTACTTTCTAAAAAAGCTCTATTGCTTTCAAATAATATAAAAAAAGATAGGCAAAAAAAAGAATACTTGCTGACAGATTTAATCAAAATTGGATTGGAAAAAGACCTTAAGGTCTCTTATTCGATTAATTCTTATGAGAAAATTATGGGAGTGAATACATTGGAGGAAATGCAAATCCTTCAAGATCAATCCCAATCTATTATTAAAAAATTATTAATGTCTAAAGGTGTTCAATTTGAGAATTCACTAACAACTTTTATTAGCCATGACGCTCATATAGACAGAGATGTAAAAATTGAATCAAATGTCGTCATTAGAAGTAATGTTATTATTAAATCTGGAAGTACTATCAAGTCATTTTCATATTTAGAAGATTGTAAAGTTGGTAAAGATTGCAATATAGGGCCTTTCGCTAGAATTCGTCCTGGTAGCTTTTTAGGAGATAATGTTAAAATTGGAAATTTTGTAGAAATTAAAAAATCTAATTTAAAAAAAGGAGTCAAAGTTAATCATCTATCGTATGTAGGTGATAGTAGCGTAGGCTTAAATACTAATATTGGAGCAGGGACCATCACTTGTAACTATGATGGGAAAAAAAAAAATAAATGTGTAATTGGTAATGATTGTTTCATAGGTTCCAATACCTCTATAATAGCTCCTATTACTATAGCGAATAAGGCTTACGTGGGTGCAGGTTCAGTAATTACAAAAAATGTGCCTCCCAATACATTAGCTATAGCTAGGGTTAAGCAAAAACATTTAAAGTTATAAAATTATGTGTGGAATAGTTGGAATTATTAATTCAAAAGACCTTAAATTAAAGGCAATTAATGTCTTAAGTAAATTGGAATATAGGGGATACGATTCTGCTGGAGTATCTTTTTTAGCAAAAAATAAAATTAAGACAATTACTGAAGTTGGTAAAATTGCTGAGCTTTCAAAATCCCTTAGTTTAGATTCCTACTCTTCATTTGAATCTGTAATAGGCCATACAAGATGGGCTACTCATGGAATAGTTTCAAAAAATAATGCGCATCCCTTTTCAAACCAAAAGATTTCTTTAGTCTGTAATGGGATAATTGAAAATTATAATGAATTAAAATTAAAATATTTAAAATCACACAAAAAAATAATTGAATCTGATACGGAAACAATATTTTTAGTTTTAAATGAGTTATCAAAAGAAATACCTGATAATAAAAAGCTAATAAAAAAATTAGTTTCTATTATTAAAGGTCATTATGCTTTTTTAATTTATTTTTCTAATACCCAAGAAGTTTTTTCCCTCAAATCAGGAAGCCCTCTATCTGTTGGAAAGAGTTCTAGTGGTATTTATTTTTCTTCAGATCCATCTGCTTTAAATGAATATGTTGATAATATCTATCATCTTAAGGATGGAGATATTATTAGAGTTTTGGGGCAAGAAATTTCTTTTTTAAATAGTAAAGACTTAAATTTTGAACCTTTGAATAAAACATCTAATGAATTTAGTAAAGGTGATTTCAAACATTTTATGATTAAGGAAATACATGAACAGCCACTTGTGATTAAGAATACCCAAAAGTATTATGATATGGATTATTTCTTAGATTTTAGAAATAAATTAAAAGATGTATCAAAAGAGGTAGATTCATTTGTTTTTGTAGGTTGTGGAACCGCTTATCATGCATGTTTAATTGCTAAATATTATTTTGAAAAATATACAGATATAGATGCTAGTTGTGAATACGCTTCGGAATTAAGGTATAAAAAAATATCTTCAAAAAAAAAATCAATTTATGTTTTTATATCTCAGTCCGGAGAAACTATGGATACTTTAATGGCTTTAAAGTATGTAAAAAGTAAAGGTTATAATACAATTGTAGTTACTAACTCACTAGAAAGCACAATGGTAAGAGAGGCGAATATAACTTTACCTACTTATGCTATGAAAGAAATTGGAGTAGCGTCCACTAAAGCTTTTACTTGTCAATTATTAGCTCTAGCTAATCTTTCTATTGAAGTGGGCTTAGTTAGAAAAAATATTAACAAAAAAGAATATTTACAGTTAAAGAAAGACTTAAGAAGTATTCCGGCTAAACTTACTAAAATTTTAAAAAACACATCTTATATTGATAAAGTGGTTAACTTACTTTCTTCTTCTAAGGCCTGTTATTTTATTGCAAGAAATATTGTATTTCCAATTGCTCTAGAAGGCTCATTAAAGCTCAAAGAAATTTCATATATGCATAGTGAAGGATTTGCAGGGGGAGAAATGAAACATGGTCCCATTGCTCTAATTGACAAAGACGTGCTATCGATATGCCTTAATCCTAAAAATGAACTTTATGAAAAGTCCTCGTCTAACTGTGAAGAAATTTTAGCGAGAGGGGGTAAAGTAATTGTATTTAGCAGTAAGAGTTCAGGATCTAAAAAAAATCTTTTAGAAATACTAATGCCTAAAGAAAACTATATTGACACACCTTTTATTTATACTCTTCCCCTTCAGCTAATTTCATATTATTTTGCATTAAATGAAGGTACTGATATTGATCAACCAAGAAATTTGGCTAAATCGGTCACAGTAGAATAAATCAATTATGAATATCAAATCAAATAATACTCTCATTAAAGATGTTTGTTTAACTTTAGGTCACTTTTGTAAATACGATGAAGAGGAACTTGCTGTTAACTCTTATGTTTTATCTAATAGTATAAACTCAGTTAACTCTGATTATCCTATTGATAGTTACGGACTACTCTCTAAAAATAAACTTTTATATAAAGAGCCAATAATTTTATCTAATTTAAAACTTCACTTCAGGAATGAAAATTTAGTTAATAAATATCAAGAAGGTCATGAGTATATCGCTATAGAATCTCATAATGAAAAGAATTTTTTTTCTATTCATTTAGAAAACATAAACCATAAATATAAAGGATCAGTTTTAAAAACTTTATCGTTATCAAATTCTTCATCCATCTTCTTTCCAACTGAAAATCAAATTATAATTATTGCCGATAGTGAAAAAGAATTAAAAAAATATAAAAAAATATTTGATAAAAATAATTCTATTAATTTTGAAATTAAAATAATCAAAATTCCTATAAAAATAGAAATTACCGACCCTCAAAAAAATAATAAAATTATAGATATCGCTGATTCTTCTTTTTTAAATATGATTGTAAAATTATCAGATCTTATTGAAGAAAATTTAAAGAATTCTGATCTCTATAGTGCTAGCGATAATCAAATTAGTTTAATGACTAAAGTGAATATATTGTTATTAAACTTTATTCCTCATTTTATCGCTCCTACTCTTTTAAGATTCCTGCAAAGACACATTGGAAGCTTTCAATTTTACAAACAACTCCTAGGTATTAATTACTTCATCTCCAAAGATGGTTTTAAATATTTGGATGTTTTTGAATATCAGAATAAATTAAATTATTTAACTGGTTCTAAAATACCGGATTTTAAACTTTTAAAAAAAAATAAAGAATATTTTCTCAAAGATTTAATAAATTCAGAAAAAAATTTTTTAACCTCTGATAAAGATAATAATCTAGTTTTTTTTGGAAATAAGATCTTAGTATCTGACAGTGAATATTCGATTAATAGCCATACATACGCATTATTGAATTTGCAGACACATTCTTATGTTTTAACTTATTCAGGTCTTGTTTTAGAAATTTTTGATAATGAGCTAAAAGATCCTTTTTTAGATGCGGAAATTGAGAAGACTGGCTATGTTGATAGTAAACAATTATCTATAGACGCATTTAGCCTTAAAAATTTTAAACCAGAATTACCTAAATTACCTAAATTTAAAGCCCCTAAACTATTTAAATTTTATAAAAAATCCTAAATAATCTTTTATTCTTTGATTTAAAAATCTATAATCCTGACCTCATGAACTGGAAATCAGATAGTTGGAAATCATTTGAGGCAAAGCAAATGCCTACATATAATGACAAAAAAAAATTAGACTCTGTACTAAGTGATCTATCTAAATATCCGCCTTTAATTTTTGCAGGAGAAACAAGATCTCTTAAGAAAAAAATTAGTGAAGTTCAAAAAGGTAAAGCATTTTATCTCCAAGGTGGTGACTGCGCGGAAAGCTTTCTAGAGTTAAATCCTAATACGATAAGGGATACTTTTAAATTATTATTACAAATGTCTGTAGTTTTAACTTATGCAACTAACTCTCCCGTTGTAAAATTAGGAAGAATAGCAGGCCAATTTGCTAAACCTAGAAGTTCAGATATGGAAGAAAAAGATGGCGTCTCCCTCCCTAGTTATAGAGGAGATATTATTAATTCTTATGAATTTTCAAAAGAATCAAGAGAGCCAGACCCGGAAAGAATGATTAGAGCTTATAATCATTCAGCTTCAACATTAAATTTATTACGTGCTTTTGCTCAAGGTGGCTTTGCTAGTCTTTCACAATTAAGTAAGTGGAACTTAGATTTTGCTGAAAATTTCCCTTCTATGAAAAAATATTCAGAAATTTCAAAAAAAATTGAAGATTCTATTAATTTTATGAATGCATGTGGTATTGATGAGGGAAATACTAGGGAATTAAGAGAAACTGATTTTTATACAAGTCACGAAGCTCTATTACTTCCTTATGAACAAGCTTTTACAAGAATAGATAGCACAACTGGAGACTGGTACAACGTTAGTTCTCATTTCTTATGGGCGGGCGACAGAACTAGAGATCCTGATGGAGCTCATATCCATTATCTTAGTGGTATTAAAAATCCAATTGGATTAAAAGTAGGACCATCGACAGATGTCGATCAATTAAAAAAAAATATTGAAATTTTAAATCCTGATAACGAAGAAGGTAGACTGACTCTTATTGTTAGAATGGGCGCTAATAAGATTTCTGATACATTTCCAAAACTATTAAAGGAATTAAAAAGTCTTGGTCAGAATATCACTTGGATATGCGATCCAATGCATGGTAACACTGTCACGAGCTCAAGTGGATATAAAACAAGAAATTCAAAAGATGTATTAGCTGAAATTAAAACTTTTTTTGATATACATAATGCGGAAGGTACTATCGCAGGAGGTGTTCATTTGGAATTAACAGGTCTCAATGTTACTGAATGTGTGGGGGGACCAGAAGATATTAAAGACGAAAATTTAGGTGATCGTTATCATACATTTTGCGATCCTAGACTTAACGTTAATCAATCATTAGAACTTTGCTTTTTACTTGCTGATTTGTTTCCAAAAGGCGCAATAGCAAACAATAAGTAAATGGATTTTAAAGAAGATTTTGAGAAAATAAACTCACAAACAGACAATTATTTTTTAAAGACAAAAAAAATAATTTCAAAATTTGGTGACAAGCAAGTTACTTATGCCATCTTCTTAAGACGACCAGGAATACTAGCTATAAAAATGGCAGTGGACTGGATCAAGTTTGTAGCTTCAAAAAGAAAAATTAAAATTATTTTAAAATCACCTTATAAAGAAGGAGATTGGTTTGGTGCTGGAGAGCCTATTCTTTATATTACAGGATCAATGAAAAATTTAGTAGATTTAGAAACACTATACCTTCAAAAAATCGGACCTTCATGTATCGCAGCTGCAAATGCTTACCAAATGTGCATCGATCTTCCTAAATCATCTTTTATTGCAATGGAAGCAAGGCATTGTGCAGGTACTGACATGTCTAATATGATGTCATATGCTGCTTCGGTTGGCTCAAAATCTGCAAAAAAGAAAAAAGCAAAAGGTTTTATTGGTACTTCGGTAAGTGAAACATCTAAGTATTTTAACTTAAATAGTGGTTTAGGAACGATGCCTCATGCTTTAGTTGGATATGCTGGATCTACAATGGAAGCTGTTCGAATGTTTCACGCCACTTTCCCTAAAGAAAATATTGTAATTCTTCCTGATTATTTTGGTAAAGAAATTTCTGACTCAATTGCTGTTTGTAAGGAGTACGGCCAGTTAGTTAAAAAAAATAAAGTTTTAGTTAGATTGGATACTCCAAGTGGAAGGTATATAGAGGGATTAGACCTAGCTAAGTCTTATAATATTCTTGAAAAATTTTCTCCCCAATCCATAAGTGAGTATAGATCAGAGGAAGAATTAAAGCACCTTGTTGGGCCGGGTGTCTCAGCAGCAGCAATATGGTACTTAAGAAGCAAGCTTAATGATGAAGGATTTAATAAAGTTAAAATTATTGCATCAAGCGGTTTTACAAATAATAAATGTAAGGCAATGGCCTTAGCTATTTCTCCTATAGATGTAGTAGGAACAGGTAGTTTTTTACCTGAAAAATGGTCTGAAACTTATGCAACAGCTGATATCATTAAGTATGGCAATGAGAAAAGAGTTAAAGTGAGTAGAGAGTATTTATTGAAAAAACTAAAATGACGACAACGAGATTTGCACCTAGTCCGACAGGACACCTACATTTAGGCAATATAAGGTCATGTTTTTTAAATTGGCTTCTTGCTAAAAGTAATAAAGGAAAATTTATTTTAAGATTTGATGATACCGATAGAGAAAGATCAGAGCAAATCTATATTGATGGCATTAAGTCAGATTTAGAATGGTTAGGAATGGAATATCAAGAAAGTTATTTCCAAAGTAAGAGAATAGATAAGTATAATACAAATTTTGATAAATTATTAAAACTCAAATTGGTATACCCATGTTTTGAGACTAACGAGGAGTTAGAAATTAAAAAAAAATTGCAATCTAAATCAGGTCAAGCTCCTATATATGATAGATCTGCATTAAATTTAACTCAAACAGAAATAGAAAATTTCTATAGCAATGGCCTTCAACCTTATTGGCGTTTTAAATTATCTAGAAATAAAGTTCAATGGAATGATTTAGTTAAAGCTAGCGTAGAAGTTAACCTAGCTTCTCAATCAGATCCTGTCTTAAAAAGAGCTGATGGAAGTTTTTTATATCATTTCCCAAGTGTAGTAGATGATATAGATATGAATGTAACTGATATTGTGAGAGGTGAAGACCATTTAACTAACACAGCCATACATATTGAAATATTTCAAGCTTTAGGGGCTTCTATTCCACAATTTGGACATAATCCTTTGATGCTCAATGATGATGGAACTAAATTAAGTAAAAGAAATTTTGACTCCATTTCAATTAAAAAATTTAGAGAAAGAAATTATTTGAAGGAAAGCTTACTAGCTTATTTACACTCTATAGGTCTTAATCATGAAATAAATTTTAAAGAAATCCAAGATAGCGTTTTTAATAATTTTGATTTAAGTAAATTGTCACAAAACTTACCAAAGTTAGACATAGAAAAAATTAATTATTTTCAAAAAATAGCTTTAAGAGGGATGAGCCTCGATGATTTAGTTAAAAATTTTAGTTCCTTATCTAGTTTAAAGATGGTTGAGTCTGAATGGAACTTAATAAAAAATAATATTGAAACACTAGAAGACATTAAATTATTCATCATGATCATTAGGGGTGAAAAAAATGAAAAGAAGGCCAATAAAAACTTCAGCGTTATGGTCAACACATTATTTTTAGAGTCTGATTCAAAATTACAATTTGACGACTATATAGCGCTAATAAATAATCATAGTAAGGATTTTAGTAAAAAAGATATTTTCATGAATACAAGGTTGATATTAACTGGAAATGTCAATGGCCCTTCAGTAAAAGAGTTATTTAATTTTTTTGGTATTCAGGCTTTACTAGAAAAAGCAAATGTCTCTTAAACTTTACAATACACTTAGTAAAGAAAAAGAAGTCTTCGCACCGGTTGATAGAAATAATATCCGTATGTATGTATGTGGACCTACTTTATATAATAATCCTCACATAGGAAATTTTAGGCCAATTGTTATTTTTGATATCCTCTTTAGGTTGCTTCAAAATATTTATGACGAAAATAAAGTTATTTATGTAAGAAATATAACCGATATTGATGATAAAATAATAAATAAATCTAATGATTTAGGTATTTCTGCAGAAGAACTTGTTAAAAAATTTAAAAAAACATTTAAGGAAGATCTTGTCTCTCTTAATATTTTAGAGCCAACAAAAGAACCCTCTGCTACAGAATATATCGATCAAATGGTGACGATGATCTCAGATTTAATAAGTAAGGGATTTGCCTATGAATCAAACAAGCACGTATTATTTGAAAGTAAAAAATTTAAAGATTATGGAAAATTATCAAGATTATCTCCAAAGGATATTATCAGTGGAGCTAGAGTTGAGATTGCTGATTATAAAAAAAATCCAGAGGACTTTGTGCTTTGGAAGCCATCTAAAGACAGTGAGCCTTTTTGGGAGAGTCCGTGGGGTAAAGGAAGGCCTGGGTGGCATATGGAGTGTTCCGCTATGTCCTATGAGATATTGGGATCAAACTTTGATATTCATGGAGGAGGCATAGATTTAATTTTTCCTCATCATGAAAATGAAATAGCACAATCAACATGTTTTCATGGTGAGCAGACAGCTCAAGTATGGATGCATAATGGCTTTGTAAATTTCTCAGGAGAAAAAATGTCAAAATCATTAGGTAATATCGCTACTGTCAATGATCTTTTAGGTACTTATAGCGGCGATGTCATTAAATACGCTCTATTAACTTCTCATTATAGGCAACCACTTGAATTTTCTGATGATTTGTTAAATTCCGCAGTATCTATTTTAGAGAAATGGTCTGATTTTCATAATTGGCAGATTGATAATTCTTTGGGTTACGATAAACAATTTATGGAATGTCTCCTCGATGACCTTAATACTCCTGGCTGTTTAATGAGACTTCAACAAATATTTAATCTCATTAAAAAGGAACCTGAAAATCATGAGCTTAAAAGTTATTTCGTCAACGGTCTAAGCTTAATTGGTTTAAAGCCTACTATTACAAAAAAAGAATTAAAAATAGATATAAACTATATAGAAAATATGATATCTCAGCGTTCTTCAGCAAAAGAGAATAAAGATTTTGCAAAAGCTGATGAAATAAGAAATGCATTACAAAAACAAGGAATTATACTAGAAGACTCAGTTGAGGGAACTAAATGGAAGCAAATATAAATAATAAAATATTTTTTTTTGATACAACACTTCGTGATGGTCAGCAAACAACAGGTGTAGATTTTTCTGTTGAAGACAAAATGAAATTCTCCAAGGCACTCAGTGAGTTGGGTGTGGATTATATTGAAGGTGGTTGGCCAGGATCTAATCCAACAGACGATGCTTTCTTTAATCAATCTCACAAACTTGATAAATCAAAATTAGTAGCTTTTGGAATGACTAGAAGACCATCGACGAGTGTAGAAAATGATCCAGGTTTAAACACATTAGTAAATACTAAATTAAATACTATTTGTATTGTTGGAAAATCCTCCTCTTATCAAGTTGAAAAAGCTTTAGAAATTTCTTTAGATGATAATTTAAAAATGATTTCTGATAGCATAGCTTATCTTGTCT